>Ga0111538_10002070_pt1 | contig 28244 bp, 30 predicted proteins | sample SoiMethybrSBSTD1_FD_79669 | JGI IMG/M metagenome (GOLD analysis project Ga0111538, IMG submission 79669) | Bulk soil microbial communities from a Populus tree surrounding site in Tennessee, USA - Soil MetaG P. TD hybrid SBSTD1 (version 2)... | ecosystem: Environmental > Terrestrial > Soil >... | reverse complement strand
GAAGCGCAAGGAGGAGGAGCGCCTGCGTCTGGCCACGCTACCCGACGATGCCGCACGGGCCGAATACGTGCGGCGCGTTCAAGCGGTTCTCAGGAAGGGCCGGTGCTACGAGGGCGCCGGCAACGAGTGGAGCGCCGACATCCAGAAAGCGACCGACCGCTTGGTCGCGGACGCCGGCAAGCAGGGCCAAGCCAGGCCAGGCCGGATCGAGCTCGCCAAGGCCAGCGTCGGAGATCTAGATACTTGGCTCGCGGCTGCGGAGGCCATCAAAGGTGGCGTTTGCGCGCCGGCGCCTGCACCGCCCCAGAAGCAGCAGAAGGCGCAAGCGCCGCGCGAAGCGGAAGCGGAGACTGCGAGGCCGGCCAATCGGTCCTCGGAATCCGACCGGCCGGGACGCGGCGGCAATTGCCAGGGCTGGATGTTCTACAACACCTCCTGCACCGACGGGGCCGGCCGCCGATGCACGCAGACCCCAGGCGGCCGCGTCTGCCAGTGAGCCGGCGCATCTCCCGCAGATCGATAAACTCTTCGACTGTGAGCCCGGCTTGATCGATGATCGCGCGCAGCGTGCCACGCGGGATGTCCTTGCCTTTGTGTACAGGGACGGTTGTCTGGCGGGTGGGGTCGATGTCGTGAACGAGGCGGTAGTGGCCGCCGCTCGTGCGCACGATGGAAAAGCCTGCTCGCTGCAGCGCGCGAATCACGTCCCGGGCTTTGACGGACGGCAATCGCCGGGCGTTCATGCCGCCACTGAAACGCTCACTGCATGCACGATCACACCGCCGCTTCCCGGGTCGCTCTCGGGGATGTCCTCGCCACGCTCCGATCGACTGAGCAAGCAGAGTTCGATCGCCTCTTTGGCCATCGCCAGCGCTTCGCTCTCGTCCTCGCCGTAACTGACGATCTCGGGGAGCGCCGGCACGCGTACGGTGAAGCCTCCCTCGGGCTCCGGGCGCAAGACGACGGTATAAGTTCTGGCTTGAGCGGTCACGACGCTGGTCCCATCCGTTCGAGGAGCGATGGTAGGGTGCAGAGATCGACTGTCAACTCACAGATATGCCGACAGCAAAGCGCTGACGGCGCACCCGCGGTTTCCTGCCGAGGCGGGAAAGGCTATGCCTTGCCGGGGAAATGCCGAGGGGCGGTGAGTGGCGCAAGGCGGAAAGAAGCGCAAGAGGCGCGGGGGCGCAACCTCTGCGAATGAACCTGCATCGCTGGCGCAATCCGCCGCTGCCCAGTCGCGCGCGGACAATCCGCCGCCCGGCGTCACGCCGTCGATGGCGCAGTTCCTGGAGATCAAGGCCGCCAATCCGGATTGCATGCTCTTTTACCGCATGGGCGATTTCTACGAGCTGTTCTTCGAGGACGCGGTGGCGGCCGCGCAGGCGCTGGGCATCGTGCTCACCAAGCGCGGCAAGCACCTTGGCGAGGACATCCCCATGTGCGGCGTGCCGATCCATCGCGCCGACGAGTACCTGCAGCGGTTGATCAAGCAGGGCTTCCGGGTCGCGGTGTGCGAGCAGCTAGAGGACCCGGCGGAGGCGAGGAAGCGGGGCGCCAAGGCGGTGGTGCGGCGCGACGTGGTACGCCTCGTCACGCCCGGCACCCTGACCGAGGACAGCCTGCTCGACGCCAAGTCGCGCAACTACCTGACTGCCGTGTTCGACGGCCCCAAGGCAGGCCGCGGCCAGGCCGACTCGCTGGCGCTGGCCTCGATCGACATCTCGACCGGAGAGTTCGAGGTGGGCGAGGTGCCGGCGGCCGACTTTCCCGGCGAGATCGTGCGCCTGTCTCCGAGCGAGGTGATCGCCGGCGACCGGGTGTTGGCCGACGCGCAGGTGCGGCAATGGGTCGGCATTGCCGGGGCGGCGGCAACGCCGGTGGCCGGCGCCTCGTTCGACAGCCTGGCCGGCGAGCGGCTGTTGAAGGCGCAGCTGGGCGTCGCCGATCTCGCCGCCTTCGGCGAGTTCTCGCGCGCCGAACTCGCCGCCATCGGCGCCCTCCTCAAATATGTCGAGCTGACGCAGATCGGCCGCCGCCCGGCTCTCAGGCCGCCGCGCAAGACAGGGCCCGGCAATCGCCTTGTCATCGACGCGCCCAGCCGCGCAAGCCTGGAGCTGCTGCGCTCGCTCGGCGGGCAGAGGCACGGCAGCCTGCTCGCCGCCATCGACCGTACCGTCACCGGTCCGGGCGCGCGCGAGCTGGCCGCCCGGCTCGCCGGTCCCTTGCGCGACCCGCAGGCGATCGCCGCACGGCTCGATGCCGTGGGTTTTTTGCGCGAGAACGAAACCTTGCGCGAGGACCTGCGCGGCCTCATGCGCACCGCACCCGATATCGCCCGTGCCGTATCCCGGCTCGCCCTGCAACGCGGCGAGCCGCGGGATCTAGCCGCCGTGCGCGATGGGCTGACGACGGCGGGCACCTGTGCCGGCCTGCTGCGGACACGGGCCGGTGGCATCGGCCTGCCGGATGCATTGGCCGCCATCGTCCTGCGCCTGACGGGCTGCGCGGGCCAGCTACAGGCGCTGCTGGCGCGCGCCCTGGTCGATGCGCCGGCGCAACCGCGGCGCGACGGCGGCTTCGTGCGCGCCGGCCACCGCCCCGACCTCGACGAGGCGCGTAGCCTTCGCGACGACAGCCGCAAGGTGATGGCCGCGCTCGAGGCCAGGTACCTGGAGGAGACCGGCATCAAGTCGCTGAAGGTGCGGCACAACAACATCCTGGGCTACTACATCGAGGTACCCGCGGGCGCGGCAAGGCCGCTGATGAGCGAGCCGCTGTCGGCGTCCTTCCGGCATCGCCAGACCATGGCCGGCGCCGTCCGCTTCACCACGCCGGAGCTTGCCGACACCGAGAGCCGCATCGTCGCGGCGGCCGAGCGCACGCTCAGCCTCGAGCAGGAGGTGTTTGCCGAGCTCTCCGCCGCCATAGCGGCCGAGGAGCAGGCGCTGGGCCAACTGGCGGCGGCCTTGGCCGAACTCGATTGCGAAGGGGGATTGGCTGAGCTCGCCGCCGAGCAGACCTATGTGCGGCCGGTGGTCGACGACAGCGCCACCTTCGAGATCCGCGGCGGCCGACACCCCGTGGTGGAGCAGGCGCTGCAGGCCGCCAAGGCCGGGGCCTTCATCGGCAACGATTGCGTGCTCGCCGCCGCCCGTCCGGATACCACCGCAGGCTTCGACGAGATGACGGAGGCGCGCATCTGGCTGGTCACCGGACCCAATATGGCCGGCAAGTCCACTTTTCTGCGCCAGAACGCGCTCATCGCCTTGCTGGCGCAGATGGGCGCCTTCGTGCCGGCCACCTCGGCTCACATCGGCATCGTCGACCGGCTGTTCTCGCGCGTCGGCGCCGCCGATGACCTGGCCCGCGGGCGCTCCACCTTCATGGTCGAGATGGTCGAGACCGCCGCGATCCTCAACCAGGCCACGGCGCGCTCCCTCGTCATCCTCGACGAGATCGGCCGCGGCACGGCCACCTTCGACGGACTCTCCATCGCCTGGGCGGTCGTCGAATACCTGCACGAGATCAGCCAGTGCCGCGCGCTGTTTGCCACGCACTACCACGAGCTCACCGCGCTCGCCGGACGGCTCGCGCAGGTTGCCAACGTGACGATGGACGTGCGCGAGTGGCGCGAGGACATCGTCTTCCTGCACAAGGTGAAGCCCGGCGCCGCCGACCGCAGCTACGGCATCCAGGTCGCCAGGCTCGCCGGCCTGCCCAAGTCGGTGACGGCCAGGGCCGCCGAGGTTCTCGTTCTGCTGGAGAAGAGCGAGGGCAAGGCCCCCGACGGCGAGGCTCTCCTCGGCGACCTGCCCTTGTTCGCCGCGCGCCCCAAGTCGCACGTTCCCGCTGCGTCCGGCCCGTCTCCCGCCCAGGAGGCCCTCGCCGCCATCAACCCCGACGAGCTGACGCCAAAGGCGGCGCTGGAGGCGCTCTACCGGTTGAAGGATTTGGAGGGTAAGGATCGCGGGTGAGCAAGACAGCTAGGCGCGGACCGAAGAAGGAGCTGAAGCACGATTGGAGCCGCGTTGACGCCATGACCGACGAAGAGAGGCATGCGGCAGCGATGGCGGACCCTGATGCGAGGCCGATGACAGACGCGGAATGGGCCCGCGCACGCCGTGTCCCTCGGGTCAGCATCATCCGCCGCGCGTTCCGTCTCAGCCAGGAGGAATTCGCCGCGCGATTCCACATCCCCATCGGCACGCTGCGCGACTGGGAGCAGGGCCGCAAGGAGCCGGACGCTGCCGCCAAGGCCTACCTGCGGGTCATCGCCAGTGAGCCCGAGACGGTGCGCAAGGCGCTGTTGCCGCGGCCGCGGCCCGGCGCCATGAAGCGCAAACGGGAGGCAGGAGACGTCGCCCGACGTTAGCGGCCCCTTTGCGTGGTGACGCCGCCGCTGCGCCAGATCTTGCCGGACTTGCAGCGACGGCAGACGCGCTCGCCGGACCATTCACTTTGAAACGGCGTCTTGCAGACGAGACACGGCCTGGTCTTGGGCTCGGTGTGTCGCTCCGGTTCCGGCTTTGTGTGGTCGTATGTCACGACGTCCTCGCTTCAGGCCACGGAGGCATCACATGCGTCCGATGCGATAGTAGCATACTAACAAGACCGCGACGGAACCCCGTCGCGGTCTGGATTTCTGCCCACTACAACAAACGTTCAGAACGTGGGCTTGAACGACTTGGCAGTGGCGGCTTGCGCCTTCTCGAACAGGTGCTGCGTGGCGCGCGCCGACAGATCGAAGAATTCCTTGGTCTGCTCGCTCGCCTGCGCGGTCAGCTTCTGCACGAACTCGCCCTGCAGCTTGGCGATCTCGGGCAGCGACTTGGCGGTGGCCATCGCTTGGGCCGCGGTGAACGCAGCCTCGGCATTGGCCGTTAGGTTCTGCACGATCTTCTCGTTGAGCAGCTTCGTGCTACCCCACGCCGTGTCGGCGATCTCGGTCATGACCTTGGCGCCATCCTGGGCAGCGGCCGCAGTCTTGGCGTAGAATTCCTTGGAGGCCGCGACGCCCTGCTGGGCAATGGCCTGCACGTTCTCCGGAACGCGCGCGTCCTTGAAGAGCTTCTCGGCTTGGTCGAAGGCTTGCTTTCCGAACTGCTGGTTCACGGTGCTATCCATTGGTTGGCGGGCTGCGATGACGCCTCAGTGGGCGGCTGCGCTATATATGGGCACTCCGTTGTGCATCGCAACATAAATTGGTGCGACGCGACATCACGTTTGCGTGATAATCCGCTGATGGGGCGTGAGGCGTCGTTGCCATCGGCGATGGCCCGGAGACACTTGCTTGGGCAACCCCCGCTGAGCGCATGGAAGCCGGTACATGATCGTGATCACGCGGAATGGAAGAGCGACCGTAGTCACGGGATGGCGGGCATGGCTTGCGAGCGTCGCCGTCTTGGTCGCGGCGGTGGTGTTTCTTTTCGTCATCGCCTTCGTCGTGCTGGGTGTGGCCATCACCGTCGGCGCCGTGCTGCTGATCGTCGTGCCTATCGCGGCAGGCGTGGCGATACTGGCCTCGCTATTTCGGTCGCGTCGAACATGATGCGCGAGATGACGGCACCTTCAGGGGATCGATGAATGGACGAGACAGCGATCGACCGTGCGGCGATGGGACGGCTGGCGAAGGCGTTAGCGTTCGTCTGCGGTGCTGACCATCCCACGACCGTTGCCCTGAAGACGGCCGCCGAAACCGGTAGCGAGCGCGACATCAAGACAGCTCGGACGCTGTTCCTGCGATTGAAGCAGAGCGATCGACGGGCGGCGTTGTCGATGCTCGAGGAGTGATCCTGCTGCCACTGCGGCCCGCGCTCCAGGCTCAGTGGTGTCGCCACGGCTTGCGGGGCGCCGCGGTGCCGCCCTTGGCGCGCCTGTCGAGTTCGGTCGCCAGCGCGATGAGCCGTTGAATGAGCGGACGGATTTCCGGGACGATGGCCTTGAGACGCACGACCTCGGCGCGCTCGGCGCCGGTGATCGTCTCCTTCAGCCAGCGTTCGAGCTGGCGCGAATGCGCGGCCAGAAGATCGAGGGCGTCCTTTGCCTCCTGAAGGGTGAAGGCGACAAGCGACGGGGGAAGCGTCGCAGCCGGATCGGCCAAGAGCTTCTTGATGCGGGAGATGTCGGCCTTGAGGATGCCTTCGGCACCGTCGATGAGGTCGCGGATCTCTGGCAGAGCGGAGATGGGCAAAGACGGTGAGCGCATGGGTGCCCCGCTTGGGTATTGCGTATGAGTATAGCGCATGAGCCGTCGATCGACCGTGCAGCAATTCATGACCCTTCCCTATGCTCTCGAGCGCGAGCCGCCTCGTCGTCGCTTGGGATGGTGGCAAACCGACTACCGGCACACCCACTGCCTGGTGCGCAGGGCAAGGTGATCGCGCGGGCGACCTGCGTTGGCAGCGCCGCACAAGGCGGCTATGAATGCCTCGACCTGGGCTCGGCCGACTGACGCCGCGGCCCAGCGCTCCGGAAGTCAATGGACAAGAGCATCGCCAGCAGCGCGCCTTACTTCGATGCCGGCGAGGTCGGCCGCGAGCTGGTGCGCTGCGTCGAGGCGCAGGGCGGCGCCGCTCAGGAGGCGCGGCCGGCGGTGCTGGAGCGGCTCAAGGAGCTGTTGCGCACTGCGCGTGCGGAAGCCGCCCGGCAGCTCGACGCCGACGGCAAGGGGCGCCGCTGCGCCCAGGGCCTGGCGGCCTTCCAGGACGAGCTCATCCGTCTCGTCTACGACTATACGGTTGGCCACGTCTATCGCGCCACCAACCCATCCGCCGCCGAGCGCATGGCCGTCGTCGCCACCGGCGGCTACGGCCGCGGTCTGCTCGCCCCATTCTCCGACGTCGATCTCCTGTTCGTGCTGCCCTACAAGCAGACGCCGTGGGGCGAGAGCGTGGTGGAGTACATGCTCTATCTGCTCTGGGACCTGGGGCTCAAGGTCGGGCATGCAACCCGCACCGTCGATCAGTCGCTGAAGCTCGCCCGCGCCGACATGACGATCCGCACGGCGCTCATCGACTCGCGCCTGATCCACGGCGAGGAGCCGCTGTTCCGCGAGCTGATGCAGCGCTTCCAGCGCGAGGTCGTCAATGGCACGGCGCGCCAGTTCGTGGAGGCCAAGCTCGCCGAGCGCGACGAGCGCCACCGGCGCGCCGGCGAATCGCGCTACCGCGTCGAGCCCAACATCAAGGACGGCAAAGGCGGCCTGCGCGATCTGCACACCCTGCATTGGCTGGCCAAATATCTCTACGGCGACGGCCTCAGCGTCGGCGCGGTGGAAGCGGCGATCTTCACCGCCGACGAATACGCCACCTTCCGCCGCTGCGAGGACTTCCTGTGGACGGTGCGCTGCAACCTACATTTCCTGGCCGGCCGCGCCGAGGAGCGCCTTACCTTCGACGTGCAGACCGCGATGGCGGAACGGCTCGGGTATTCTGAGCGCCGCACCCTGCGCGCGGTCGAGCGCTTCATGAAACACTACTTCCTGGTCGCCAAGGACGTCGGCGACCTCACCACCATCCTGTGCTCGGCCCTCGAGATCGAACAGGTCAAGCCCTCGCCCGGGCTGGCGCGCCTGCTCAATCCGCTGGGCTGGCGGGCACGGCGCCGCATTCGCAGCGCCGGCGATTTCCGCATCGACAACGGCCGCCTCAACGTCGCCGACGCCGACGTGTTCAAGCGCGACCCCGTCAATCTCATCCGTTTCTTTGCCAGGGCCGAGGAGACGGGCGCCTTCTTCCATCCCGACGCCGTGCGCCTGCTGCGCCGGTCGCTGCGGCTGATCGACGACAAGCTGCGCAACGATGCGGAGGCCAACCGCATCTTCCTCGACATGCTGTGCTCGGAGAAGAACCCGGAGGCGACGCTGCGGCGCATGAACGAAGCCGGCGTGCTCGGCCGCTTCGTCCCAGAGTTCGGCAGGGTCGTGTCGATGATGCAGTTCAACATGTACCACCACTTCACCGTCGACGAGCATCTGATCCGCACCGTCGGCATGCTCTCCGACATCGAGCATGGCGACGCCGCCGAATCCCATCCCTTGTCGACCTCGATCTTCAAGACCGTGCAGAATCGGCGTGCGCTCTACGTGGCGGCGTTCCTGCACGACATCGCCAAGGGGCGGGACGAGGACCACTCCCTGGTCGGCATGCGCATCGCCCGCTCGCTGTGCCCGCGCTTCGGCATGAGTCCGGCCGAGACCGACACGGTGGCCTGGCTTGTCGAGCACCACCTGCTGATGAGCCTGATCGGCTTCAGTCGCGACATCGGCGACGCCAAGACCATCCGCGACTTCGCCAACGTCGTGCAAAGCCCCGAGCGCCTGAAATTGCTGCTGATCCTCACCGTGGCCGACATCCGCGCCGTCGGCCCCGGCGCCTGGAACGGCTGGAAGGGCCAGCTGCTGCGCGCGCTCTATTACGAGACCGAGCCGCTGGTCGCCGGCGGCCACACCCAGCTCGCCTCGCGCGATCGCGTGACGCGGGCTCAGGCGGCCTTCCGCGCCGCGGTCGCAGACTGGCCGGCCGAGGACATCGAGCGCTTCGTCGAGCGGCACTATCCCGACTACTGGCTCAAGACCGACACGCGCAAGGTCGTCGAGCACGCCAGGCTCGTGCGCGGCGCCGAGCGGAAGGGCGAAAAGCTCGCGTCCGACTTCACCACCGACGCCTTTACGGCCATCACCGAACTGTCCCTGTTTGCCCCCAACCATCCCAGGCTGCTGGCGCTGTTCGCAGGCGCCTGCGCTTCCTCCGGCGCCAACATTTCAGGCGCCCACATCTCGACCACGCGCGACGGCTTCGCGCTCGACACGTTCCTGCTGGCGCGCGAGTTCGAGCAGGACGAGGACGAAATGAGGCGCGCGCGGCGCATCGCCGAGACCATCGGCCAGGTCCTCAAGGGCGAGGCGAGACTGGGCGCCCTGATGGCCAAGAAGCGGGAGAGGCGGGGTTCGGCAGGCGTGTTCACCGTGGCGCCCGAGGTGCTGGTCGACAATGCCGTCTCCAATCAGTTCACGGTGATCGAGGTCTCGGGCCTCGACCGCCCGGGCCTGCTGTTCGAGCTCACCAGCACGATCTCCGATCTCAACCTCGACATTACCTCCGCGCACATCACCACCTTCGGCGAGAAGGCCGTCGACGTGTTCTACGTCACCGACCTCACCAACAAGAAAATCACCAGCCCGCAGCGGCAGAAGGCGATCCGGGAGCGGTTGCTTGGAGTGCTGAGCGGCGATGCGGAACGTGCCAAGCGTGCGTGAGCCGGCGGCTTGTCGTCGGCATTCGCTGCGGCAAGATGGTCGATGTCCCGCGCCCCGCCGGAAGGCCTTGATCCCGGCGCAATAGAGGGCCATCTGTTGCCCGCTATGCACCCGGTCCGATTCGCCTCCCTCACCTTCCTCGCCGCCTTCCTCGCGCCGCTCGCCCTGCACGCGGCGTGGTGGCTCTCAACGGACGCGGCGGTCGCCTGGAGCGAGGCCGACTGGTCCAGCGCTCGCCTGCTGCCGCCCGCGCGGGCCAAGCCCGAGGCGATGGTGCACGTCTACGCCGCCCGCACCGGGCGCTGGAAGGGCATCTTCGCGCATCACAGCTGGATCGTCGTCAAGGAGAGAGGCGCCGGCGCCTATACGCGCTACGACAAGGTGGCGTGGGGCCAGCCGGTCAAGACCAACAACTGGGCGCCCGATGCGCGCTGGTACGGGCATCGCCCTGCGCTCGTCGGCGCGATCGAAGGGCCGGCTGCCGAGGCGTTGATCCCCAAGATCCATGCCGCCGTGGCGCGGTATCCCTATAAGCGCAGCGGCGACTATTCGGTGTGGCCGGGGCCCAACTCCAACTCGTTCGTCGCTTATGTGCTCTCAGCGATCCCCGAGGCCCGCATCACCCTGCCGCCGACCGCCGTCGGCAAGGACTGGCGGGTCGGCACGGGCATCTTCGGCCTCACCCCCAGCGCCACCGGCTTGCAGCTCTCGCTCGCCGGCCTGTTCGGTTTCACCATCGGCTGGGTCGAGGGCCTCGAGATCAACGTGTTGGGCCTCGTCGCCGGCATCGACATCCGCCGCCCCGCCATCAAACTTCCAGGCTTCGGCCGCATCGGCATGGGCACCGTCGCCTGAGCACCGATCCCGTTTGGGACCGCCGCCGTCATGCCGGCAAGGTAGGGGAAGCATCCGAAATCCGGTACAAATGACGCTTGGCGCGGTGCCAGCGACTTTTTGCCGAGCTTCTGACCCCGCGAGGATTGGACTCTCGCGATGTAGTCAGCTTCGGGAGCGCGGCTTCGAAGTCTTCTTGGGCTTCGAAGGCTTCTTGGATTGCGGTTTACGGTCGAACATCCCGTTGGCGGTGCCAGCGGAGAACGCTTTGGCGAGCGTGCCACGCATCACCCACTCGGGTCTGCCTCGCGGCGGTTTAGATAGTCCCAGCCGCACCGCTCTGAGGAATGGCTCGGAGGATGCGATTTCCGTCGCTATGGTTTCGGCCGTAGCACCAGGCTTCGCCAATGCCCCAGCGATCACGAATTCGAATAGATTTGGCACTGCACCCATGATCGGGGCTCCTTTGCGAGTTGCGCAGCCGATCTACTCTTCTCGGTCGCACGCCGCGCGGCAATGCCTGCGATGCGTGATATGCGGCCGACGGCCCCCTTCGCGATCGTGCGCGGCTCGTTGTCCGTTGATCGCGCCATCCAGGTGGCGCGCACCGCAACTTGGGTATTGCTACGCGACCACTTTACTTTGCTGGCACCGATGTTCAACGAATAAAACTTGGCCATAATGCCTCCAAAAATGAGGCGGCTCTCAACATGTGATCGGCGCACACGAAGATAGCTTGAGGGGAAAATCAGTCCAGCATCATGAGCATCGAGCCCGAACTTGCGCCCCACGACCGTCGCGCGCGGCGTGGGCACTGGCTTGGCATCACCGTTGGCTATGCCATAGCCCGAATTTGGCGGCCGGGCCTAGCATTGGCAAGGCTCGGCAGACCGCTCGGTGACTTCTCCGACGCCTTGCCCTCGCGCAGCCGCTCCGCTACGCCTCGACCCGCATGAAGCTCTATCGCGCTTTCGCCACCGTCGGCGGACTGACCATGGTCAGCCGCGCGCTCGGCTTCGCGCGCGACATCCTGATCGCCGGCGTGCTCGGCAGCGGCGCCGTGGCGGATGCCTTCTTCGTGGCCTTCCGCTTCCCGAACCTGTTCCGCCGGCTGTTCGGCGAGGGCGCGTTCAACTCCGCCTTCGTGCCGCTGTTTGCCAAGAAGCTCGAGGGCGTGGGCAAGGAGGCCGCGCGCGCCTTCGCCGAGCAGGCGATGGCCTGGCTGGTGCTCGTGATCCTGGCCCTCACCGTGCTTGCCGAGCTTGCCATGCCAATCCTGATGTACGGCCTGGCTCCCGGCTTCAGCGCTACCCCGGAGAAATTCGACCTCGCCGTCCTACTCACGCGCATCACCATGCCTTATCTGCTGTGCATGTCGCTGGTGGCCCTGCTGTCGGGCGTCCTAAACTCGGTCGGCAAGTTCGTCGAGAGCTCCGCCGTCTCCATCGTTCTCAATCTCACCATGATGGCGGCCACGCTGGTTGCGCTTGCCATGGGTCTGAGGAACGATCCGCTGGCCGGCATCATCCAGGCCTGGGGCGTGTTCGCCGCCGGCCTGTTGCAGCTGTGGTTGCTGGTCGACGGGGCGCGGCGCAACGGCCTCTCCCTGCGGCTCGCGTGGCCGCGGCTCAACGACGACATGGGCCGCCTGGTCCGGCTCGGCATCCCTGGCGTGGTTGCCGGCGGCGTCACGCAGATCAACATCGTCATTGGCACGGTCGTCGCCTCGCTGCAGCCCGGCGCCGTTTCGCATCTCTACTACGCCGACCGGGTCTACGAGCTTCCCCTCGCCATCGTCGGCATCGCCATCGGCGTGGTGCTGCTGCCCGACGTGTCGCGGCACCTGCGCGCCGGCGATCATGCCGCCGTCATGGACAGCCAGAACCGCAGCTTCGAGTTCGCCATGCTGCTCACTGTGCCTGCCGCGGTCGCGCTCGCGGTGGTGCCGGTCGAGATCGTCAAGGGCCTGTTCGAGCGCGGCGCCTTCATGCCAGCCGACACGCGGGCCACCGCCTATGCGCTCGCCATCTTCGCGCTTGGCCTACCGTCGTTCGTGATGATCAAGGTGTTTTCGCCCGCCTACTTCGCCCGCGAGGATACCGCAACGCCGATGCGCTATGCGGTGATAAGCCTTACCGCCAACACGCTGGGCTCGATTGCGCTGTTCTTCCTGTTCCGCCGCCTCGGCCTGATGCCGCACCTGGGCATTGCCGTCGCCACCACGCTCGGCGGCTGGCTCAATGCCGGCCTACTCTATGCGACGCTGATGAAGCGCGGCCAGTTCGTCGCCGATGCTCGGCTCTCTCGCGCGCTGCCGCGCATTGTCATGGCGAGCCTCGTCATGGGGCTAACCCTCTGGCTGGTTGCCAGCATGCTCGAGCCATGGTTCGGCGTCGAGGGCGGCTTCCTGGCGCGCACAAGCGCACTCGCCTTGCTGGTCGGTGCCGGCCTCACCGTCTACGCCGTCCTCGTCTTGGCCCTCGGCGTCCTCGACCTGCGCCAACTGCGCGGGCTCTTGCGACGCACCCGACCGGCCGCCTGACAGAACCGCCGGTTCTCGCCGCGGCTTGCATTCCCGCGGGCGCCACGCGATAACCCGCGCCGATCCAGCAGGGCAGCACCGATGAAGCTTCCGCAGAAACCGACCCCGCGCGTCTTTTCCGGCATGCAGCCCTCGGGCAGCCTGCACTTGGGCAACTACCTCGGCGCCATGGTGCAGTGGGTGGCGATGCAGACGACCCACGAGTGCATCTACTGCGTGGTCGACATGCACGCCATCACCGTCGCGCAGGACCCCAAGGAGCTGAAGCAATCGATCCGCGCCGTCGCGGCGGCTTACATGGCGGCCGGCGTCGACCCGAAGAAGACGATCCTCTTCAACCAGAGCCAGGTGCATGAGCATGCCGAGCTCGCCTGGGTGTTCAACTGCGTCGCCCGCCTCGGCTGGCTCAACCGCATGACCCAGTTCAAGGAGAAGGCGGGCAAGGACCGCGAGAATGCCTCCGTCGGCCTTTACGCCTATCCCGTGCTGATGGCTGCCGACATCCTCGCCTATCGCGCCACGCACGTGCCGGTCGGCGACGACCAGAAGCAGCACCTGGAGCTGGCCCGCGACATCGCCCAGAAGTTCAACAACGACTTTGCCGGCGAGATCCGCTCAGCCGGCTTCGAGGACGGCACCTTCTTTCCGCTGTGCGAGCCCGTGATCGTCGGACCCGCCACCCGCGTCATGTCGCTGCGCGACGGCACCAGGAAGATGTCGAAGTCGGAGCCCTCCGACTTGTCGCGCATCAACATGACCGACGATGCCGACACCATCGCCCGCAAGATCCAGCGCGCCAAGACCGATCCGCACCCGCTGCCGGACAATGAGACGGAGCTCGCGAAGCGCCCCGAAGCCGACAACCTCGTCGGCATCCATGCCGCGCTCGCCGGCAAGACCAAAGCCGATGTCCTCGCCGAGTTCGGCGGCGCGCAGTTCTCCACCTTCAAGAAATCCCTAGCCGAGCTGACCGTGGCGCGCCTCGCCCCCGTCAACGCCGAGATGAACCGCCTGCTCGCCGACCCCGCCGAGATCGACCGCGTGCTCGCCGACGGCGCGCGCAAGGCTAGGGCGATCGCTGCCCCCATCGTCGCCACCGTCAAGGATATCGTCGGCTTCCTGCGTTCGGCTTAGACGCCACCACGATCATCGTATCGCTTTGCCCACTGCAATGCGTAGCGCATGAAGGCCCGCGTCTCGGCGACTAGGTGAGGGTCGGCGGGTCCCAGAGAGGCCGACGGTCTTGCTTGCGCGCTGGATGCAATCAGCGACTGCCAACGTGCGTCGAGAGCCATCGACGCCCATCGGGTTGCCGCTCTCTTCGATGTCACCGCACCCGTCTCCAGCGTGTGCAGCATGCGGCAGTGGAGCCCGACCGCAAAGGCCTGCAACCAGTGCACGTCCAGCGCAGTAGGGTCGGAGGACCACTTGGCCGCCACGCTTGCCATCGTCTCGCGCATCTCGATGCGCAGTGCGTCCGCCGAGACCTCGTCGATCAGGCTGCGCGGATCGGGACCGACCAGCACGATCCCTCGCTCGCGCGCCACCCAGCGGACCACCTGGTAGTCGTCGTGCTCCGAGCGGACCAGCGTTCGCGCGCCGTGGTCGAGGAACAGCAACGGATAGGCGCGGGGCCCGGCTATGCCGGTTCCCGGATCGGTCCAGCTCGGTGGCCGCGGCGGCGCGCCCGGCGGCTCGCGCGGGGTGTCGCTCCGGCGGCGCAGGATGGTCGCGGGAACGTAGGAGCCCTCCAGTCGGTGCCCCCATGGCGGCGGAAAATCGTGGATGGCCGTATGCAGGGCGTTCAAGGCCGGCACCTCGGCGTCGCCTATGTCCCTCGCGACGACGATCAGAAAATCCACATCGCTCTGCTCGTCGAAGTCGCCGAGGGCGAAGGAGCCCTGCAAGTATGCGCCCACGAAATTGTCGGTGAGCAGCTCCCGAACACGTTCAACGAAATGGGTGAGAACCACGTTGAGAGCGGCATAAGGCGTCGGTGACGGATCGATGGGAAGGGTCGTCGCCCCAGGCGGGGCGGATGAAGGAGTGTGCCTCATCGAAAGTCCGTGGCGGCCGCACGGTTGCGCGGTCTCGATTGGTCGTTACGGGACCAAGGCTTGGCAGTGGGCAGGGCCCACATCACGGACCTTAGAGCACGGTTGCTCCTCCTGTCGGATCGACAGGCAGCTAGCACTGCGACAGCGGAAGCGTCAAATCGGTGCCACGGGCTGAACGTCGTCTATTGTTGTCGGGCACATCCCGTGGCAGCATGAGGCATGGCAAAGAAACGGCGCATCTTCGAGCCGGGACACGGCCGCAAGCTGCTGGTGATCGTCGACGAGTCGCCGGAGGTGGAGGGCGCGCTCTTCTATGCAGCGGGACGCGTGCTGCACGCTGGCGGCAGCATCCTGCTGCTCTATGTCATAGAGCCCGACAACCAGTTCTGGGAGGGCGTGCGCCAGGTCCAGCTCGAGGAGCAGACCAACAAGGCGCGCGCGGTCTTCCGCCTGTTCCGGCGCAAGCTCAACAACGAGGGCTACGAGGCGGTGCCGACCGAGGAGGTCATCCGCGAGGGCAAGAAGCTCGAGGAGATCGTCAAGCAGATCGATGAGGACGAGGACGTGGCGGTGCTCGTGCTGGGCGCCTCCAACGAGGCCGCAGGCCCTGGCCCGCTGGTGTCCGGACTCGCCGCCGGCGCGCTCGCCGGCAAGTTCCCGATCCCCATCACCATCGTGCCCGGCGACCTCGCGGTCGAGGACATCAAGGCACTGGCTTGAGCATCGTGGGCAGACTAGGCGTCAGCCGTAATCCGCTTGGCCAATGCGCCGCACGGATGCTCTTGCCGATCTGGTATTTTGACCGGCACCGCCCCATCTACTAGAATGATTCCAAACTGATCGCGACTGGAGCCCGAAAGGCCGCCCCATGTTCATCCAGACCGAGCCGACGCCCAACCCCGCGACGCTCAAGTTCATCCCCGGCAAGACCGTGCTGGGTGACGGCACCGTCGATTTCCGCGACAAGTCGGAGGCCGGCGGCTCGCCGCTGGCGCAGCGCCTGTTCGCCGTCGACGGTGTCGCCGGCGTGTTCCTTGGCTCGGACTTCATCTCCGTGACCAAGAGGGAGGCCGACGAGTGGCAGCACATCAAGCCCGCCATCCTCGGCGCCATCATGGAGCACTTCATGTCGGGCGCCCCGGTCGTCTCCGACGGCGGCGCGGGCGAGGAGGTTGCCGAGCACTACGACGCCAAGGACGAGGACACGGTAAAGACCATCAAGGAGCTGCTCGACACGCGTGTGCGGCCGGCGGTCGCCAACGACGGCGGTGACATCACGTTCCGCGGCTTCAAGGACGGCGTGGTGTTCCTGCACATGCGCGGCGCCTGCTCAGGGTGTCCGAGCTCGACGGCTACGCTCCGGCACGGCATCGAGAACCTGCTCAAGCACTTCTGCCCGGACGTGCAGGAAGTGCGGCCCATCTGAGCGGCCCGCCACAGGACAGTGTCATTCACGACCCCGCTCGGCAACGAGCGGGGTTTTCGCTATTGATAGCGGTAGAGAACTGCAACGAGGGAACGGCCATGCGGTTGGGCGACACAGTACTGAAGCAGCTTTTCCAGGAAGCGCGCACGCATCGGGCCTGGTTGCCCAAGGAGGTCCCCGACAGCCTGCTGAAGGAGGTCGTCGATCTCATGAAGATGGGCCCGACCTCCTACAACTGCCTGCCGGCCCGTATCGTGTTCGTGAAGTCGAAGGCGGCCAAGGAGCGCCTGAAGCCGCACCTGACCGCAAGCAACGTCGACAAGACCATGGCGGCGCCCGCCACGGCGATCATCGGCCACGACCTAAAATTTTTCGACCATCCGCCGAAGGGGCAAGACCGACTCGCAGTGTTCGAGGGCAAGCCGGACCTGACCCTGACGGCGGCGCTGCGCAACGGCTCCTTGCAAGGCGGCTATTTTATGCTGGCGGCGCGGGCACTTGGCCTCGACGTCGGGGGGATGTCGGGCTTCGACAATGCCGGCGTCGACAAGGAGTTCTTTGCCGGCACGGACGTCAAATCCAACTTTTTGTGCAATGTGGGGTATGGCGATCCGTCGGCGTTGCGTCCGCGCGGTCCGCGCTTTGCTTTCGACGAGATTGCGCACATAATCTAAAGCTCACGCCCTGGTGCGGGGCATAGGCATGATTGTTCTGGCGTTCGATACCTGCCTCGGGGCGGTGTCCGTGGCGGCGCGCTGGCAAAGCGCGCGCGGGCAACGGCTGTCCTGTGACCGCTTCGAGGCGCGTGAGACCGGCCACGCCGAGCGGCTGATGCCCATGATCGCCGAGGTGATGCAGGAGGCGGGCCTCGCTTTTGGCGACCTGCAGCGCATCGCCGTTACGATCGGACCCGGCACGTTCACCGGCGTGCGCGGCGCCGTCGCGGCGGCCCGTGGCCTGGCGCTGGCGTCGGGTCTGCCCGTGGTCGGCGCCACCAGCCTTGCCGTCATGGCGCATCGCGCCGACGACCTGCTCGGGCCGCGCGACGGGCGGCTCCTGGCCGTGGCGGTCGATGCCCGCCGCGGCACAGTGTACCTCCAGCTCTTTGCCGATGCGTCCCACTACGCGGGCCGGCCACTGCTGCTCGCGCCCGCGGACGTCGTGCCGCTGGTCGCTGGCAGGCCTGCCACGGTGGTGGGCTCCGGCGCGGCAGCCGTCGCCGACGCCATCTTGGCGGCCGGAGGCGAGGCCGAAGCGCCCCTTCCGGACCTGCAACCGCATGCCCGCTCGCTGGCGCTCATGGCCGCAGATCTGGCGCCCATCAGCCCGGTGCGGCCGCTCTATCTGCGGCCGCCCGACGTCAAGCCGCAAGTCGACAAGTCCTTGAGCCGAGCGGTGTCCCCATGAGCGCTGTCGACTATAAGCACGTCAGCATCCTGTGGGCCGCGCCCGAGCACGCCGAGGAGCTTGCCAGGCTGCACGCCGGGCTGTTCGAGGCGCCGTGGGACGCCGCGGCCTTTCTCAATTTGCTGAACCACCCCGGATCGACGGCCTTCCTGGCGCGCCTCGGAGCGCCGTCTCGGGCCGTCGGCTTCATCCTCGGCCAGCTCGCAGCCGACGAGGCGGAAATCCTCACCCTCGGCGTGGGCAAGGACAGCCAGCGCCACGGCATTGGCCGCCGACTGGTCGAGGCGTTGGCGCGCGCCGCCAAGAAGGCCGAGGCGCGGCGGCTCCATCTCGAGGTCGCGGCCGACAACATTCCCGCGCTCGTTCTCTACAAGAAGCTGGGCTTCCAGGAGGCCGGGCGACGCAAAGCCTATTATCAGCGCGCCGGCGCGCCAGCCGAGGATGCGCTGAGGCTGGCGTTGACGTTGTGAGCGAGCACCGCCCTTGTTGCGGCCTCGGGGCACCTCACCTATAACCCCGGAAAACGGCAAACCAACTCGAGAATTCGCGCAAGTCCGTCGGCACCCATGCCCGTTTCGCCAGATTCGGCCACCACACGCATAGAGCGGCTGTGCGCGGAGAAGCGGCTGCGCATGACGGGTCAGCGGCGCATTATCGCCCGCGTCCTGTCCACCGCCAAGGACCACCCGGACGTGGAAGAGGTCTACCGGCGCGTCCACGGCCAAGATGCACGCATATCGCTCTCAACCGTCTACCGCACTATCAAGTTGTTCGAGGCCAACGGCTTTCTGGAACGTCACGACTTCGGCGCCGGCCGCGGACGTTACGAGGAGACGGCGCGGCGCCACCACGACCACCTTATCGATCTCGACAGCGGCCGGGTGATCGAGTTCCGCAACGAGGAGATCGAGCGCCTGCAGGAGCGGGTGGCGCGCGACCTCGGGTTCGATCTGGTGGGCCACAAGCTCGAGCTTTACGGCGTGCCGACGGCGGCCGCCAAGCGCCCGCGCAAAGGACAATGACCCAAGCGAAGAAAGTCTTCGTCAAGACGTTCGGCTGCCAAATGAACGTCTATGACTCCGAGCGCATGACGGAGCTGCTCGGCGCGCACGGCTATGCCGAGACCGATGCGATGGAGGCGGCCGACATCATCCTCCTCAACACCTGCCACATCCGCGAGAAGGCGGCCGAGAAGGTCTACTCCGACCTTGGCCGCATCCGTCAGGTGAAAGCGGACCGCCAACGCCTGGACCAGGACACTATCGTCGCGGTGGCCGGCTGCGTCGCACAGGCGGAAGGCGCCGAGATGGCGCGCCGCGCGCCTATTGTCGACTTAGTCGTGGGTCCCCAGAGCTATCATCGGCTCGGCGAGCTCATCGCCCGGGCCCGCGCTGAGCGCCGTCAGATCGTCGAGACCGGCTTTCCCGAGGAGGATAAGTTCGGCCGGCTTCCCGAGCGCGCGCCGCCCAAAGCCGTGACGGCGTTCCTCACCGTGCAGGAGGGCTGCGACAAGTTCTGCACCTTCTGCGTGGTGCCTTATACCCGCGGCGCCGAGTTCTCGCGCGGCGTCGCCGATGTGGAAGCCGAGGCGCGCCGCCTTGCCGATCACGGCGTGCGCGAGATCACGCTGCTGGGACAAAACGTCAATGCCTATCATGGCCGGGCGCTCGACGGCGTTCCTTGGTCGCTGGCGCGTCTCATCGCCCGGCTGGCGTCGATCGATGGCATCGAGCGCCTGCGCTACACCACCAGCCACCCACGCGACATGACCGAGGACTTGATCGCAGCGCATGCCGAGCAGGAAAAGCTCATGCCTTATCTGCACTTGCCGTTTCAGGCCGGTGCCGACCGCGTGCTCGCCGCCATGAACCGCAAGCACACCGCCGCAGACTATTTGGCGCTTGTCGCCCGCATCCGCGCCGCGCGGCCCGACTTGGCGCTGTCGACCGACATCATCGTTGGCTTTCCCGGCGAGACCGAACACGAGTTCGAGGCAACGCTGGCGATAGTCGAGCATGTCGGCTTCGCCCAGGCCTACTCTTTCAAGTACAGCCCACGCCCCGGCACCCCTGGCGCGGCCCTGGCCGATCAGATCCCCGACCCCGTCAAGACCGAGCGGCTGCACCGCTTGCAAGCTCTCCTCGACGCTCACCAAACGGCGTTCAATTCCAGTTGTGTGGGCAAGGTGATGCCGGTGCTTGTGGACCGTCAGGGCCGTCGGTCGGGCCAGCTCGCGGGGCGTTCACCCTATTTGCAAGCCGTTCATATCAAGGCAGATTCGTCCCTGCTCGGGCGGATTGTGCCGGTCGCAATCGAGAGCGCCGGCCCCAACAGCCTGGCCGGCACGATTGCTGTGGCCGTGGCCGCTTCGGCTTGATGCCGAACGAATGCCTTTGTGCTAGGGTAAGGTCAGCTGAATCGTCAGGGGATCAGATACTCGAGGAGGCCGGCCAGTTGACTGGCATTCGCGGGCCCGCAGCGACGGGCCTGGGCAAGCAGGTGAGAGCGGCGCAGGCGCGCTTGGTTGTGCCCTTCGAGGACAACCGGCATTTGAACCGGTTGCTTGGCGAATACGACGGACATCTGGCGCTTCTGGAGGAGCGCCTCGGCATCGAGGCGCAAGCGCACGGCAACGTGGTGACCCTGACCGGGCCCGCGCCCGCGTGCGAGACCGCGCGCGAGGTGCTGGAGAAGCTCTACGCGCGCATCAGGCAAGGCGAGGACATCGGACCCGGCGACGTCGACGGCGTGCTGCGCCATGCCGCCAACGATGCCCTCCCCGCCGACGGCTTGGCGCAAATCCGCACCCGCCGCCGCACCGTCAGCGCACGTTCCCCCAACCAGGGCGCCTACATCCAAGCCCTGGAGCGCATCGACCTTGTGTTCGGCCTCGGACCTGCCGGCACCGGCAAGACCTATCTTGCGGTTGCCTTTGCCGCGCAGTGCCTCGAGCGGGGTCTCGTCGAGCGCATCGTGCTGTCGCGACCGGCGGTGGAGGCCGGCGAGCGGCTGGGCTTCCTTCCCGGCGACATGCGCGAGAAGGTCGATCCCTACCTGCGCCCGCTCTACGATGCGCTCTACGATGTGCTGCCGCAGACCAAGGTGGAGCGCGACCTCGAGACCGGCGTGATCGAGATCGCCCCGCTCGCCTTCATGCGCGGGCGCACGCTGGCGCATGCGTTCGTCATCCTCGACGAGGCGCAGAACACGACCAGCATGCAGATGAAGATGTTCCTGACCCGCCTCGGCGAAGGCTCCAAGATGGCGGTGACGGGCGATCCGAGCCAGGTCGACCTGCCTCCGGGCCAGCGCTCGGGTCTCGAAGAGGCGGTGGGGCTGCTTGCCGGCGTACGCGGCATCGAGGCGATCCGCTTCACCGCCGGCGACGTGGTGCGCCGCGATCTCGTGGCCCGCATCGTCGAAGCCTACGACCGGGCCGGCTAGAGCGGAAATCGTCCATGAGCGCGACGGGCGACAGCTCGATTCATTTGTCACCGCAGGCGGATGCGCCGGAAGGCGAGGAGCCTCCCGAACGTCTGGTCGCGGCCATCGTCGAGGAGGACGGCGACTGGAGCGGCTGTCGCCTTGTCGAGGAGGCGATCCAGCAGGCGGTGGCGGCACTGGCTCGCCACCCGCGCCTGCGGTCGGCGCGCGGCCGAGAGGCCGGCGTGGTGCTCGGCAGCGATGCGCTGGTGCGCCGCCTCAACAAGACCTATCGCGGCAAGGACGCGCCCACCAATGTTCTGTCATTCCCCTACCAGAGGCCGCCGGGCGCAGTTGCGGACGTCGGCGCCTACCTCGGCGACGTCGTGCTGGCGGCCGAGACCATCAGCCAGGAAGCGGCAGAGCGCGGCATCGAGCCTCGGCACCATCTCCAGCACCTCGTCGTTCATGGCCTGTTGCACCTGCTGGGCCACGACCATGACACCGACGCCGCCGCGGAGGAGATGGAGGGCCTGGAGACCGAGGTTCTGGCCACGATCGGCCTCGCCGACCCTTACGCCGTCCCGGCGGCGTCCCGATAGGTAGCTCTGGAGCGAGAGCGGGTAGGTTGCCTGCCATGAGTGTCAAGCCGATGACCGACAAACCTGATGGGCAGCCGCCGGCGACTGGGGAGGTCGCCGCCGACCAGCCCCACAGTTGGCTCTCGGCGCTGCGCGCCCGGCTCGGCCTGCCGGGCGCGCCGAGCTTGCGCGGGATGCTGGAGGACGCACTCAAGGGGGCCGGCGACGGGCGCGCCTTCACGGCCGAAGAGCGGGAGATGCTTCTGCGCATCCTGCGCTTCGGCGCGCTCCGCGTCGTCGATGTCATGGTGCCGCGCGCCGACATCATCGCCGTCGACGAGAACGAGACGGTCTGGGAGCTGCTGAAGACCTTCGATGCCGCCGGCGTTTCGCGGGTGCCGCTGTTTCGCGAGTCGCTCGACGATCCGCGCGGCATGGTCCACGTCAAGGACGTGACGCGCTGGCTGATCGGCGAGTCGCTCGGCAGGCCGGCGAGCGAAGGCCACCTGCCTTCGGCCGGCGCGCGTTCCGCCGCGGCTGCCGCCGACCGGCCCGCGGCCTCGCCGACGGGCCCGAGTGCGGCCGTGCCTGACCTTGGACGCGCCAACCTGTCGAAGACTATCGTCTCGACCAAGCTGCGGCGGCCGATGATCTACGTGCCGCCGTCGATGCCCGCCGCCAACCTTCTCATACGCATGCAGACGACGCACATTCACATGGCGCTGGTGGTGGACGAGTACGGCGGCACCGACGGCCTCGTCACCATCGAGGACTTGGTCGAGCAGATTGTCGGCGACATCGAGGACGAGCACGACGAGGCAGAGGCTGCCAACATCGTCGCCGACCCCAAGCTCGGCCTGGTTACCGCCGCGCGTACGCCAGTCAGGGAACTCGAGGCTCACCTCGGGACGAAGCTGCTCAAACCCGAGGAGGAGGAGGATATCGACACGCTGGGCGGCCTGGTCTTTGCGCTCGTCGGCCGGGTGCCCGCCCGTGGTGAGCTCATCCGTCACCCGGCTGGCCTCGAGTTCGAGGTGCTCGACGCCGACCCGCGCCGCGTCAAGAAGCTCCGCGTCCATGCCTCGCGCACCAGCGCAAAGCCTGCCCCCGCCGCCAAGAGCTGACGACCGCAAGGCTTGACGAGACGAGCTGCCGCCTTCCAAGTCTGCAGGCGCTCATCCGGCAAGGAGCCTATGCCCGCCGAAGTCTCGATCGAAGCTCTTGCAGAGCGGCTGCGCACGCTTGGCGGGTGGCGCCGCTGGGCCGCCGCATTTGCTGCGGGTGTCGTCTCCGTGCTGGCCATGGCGCCGTTCTTTGCCTGGCCGGTGCTGTGGCTCACGCTGCCCGCGCTGGTGTGGCTGATCGACGGCGCCGCGTCCGAGCCGCTGCCGACGGGCTGGCGCCCTACGGCCGCCGCCGCCGTCGGCTGGTGGTTCGGCTTCGGCTACTTCCTGGCCGGCTTGTTCTGGATCGGCGAGGCCTTCCTCGTCGAGGCGGAGGTCTTTGCCTGGTTGCTCCCGTTTGCGGTCGCGTTGCTGCCGGGCGGCCTGGCTCTGTTCTACTCCGCCGCGGCCGGCATCGCCGCGCGGTTCTGGCGCCAGGGTCCGGCGCGGGTCCTGGTGCTGGCCTTGGCGCTCTCGGCCATGGAATGGGCGCGCGGGCACGTCTTCACCGGCCTGCCTTGGAATGTGTTGGGCTACGCGCTCACCTATCCCCTGCCACTGATGCAAAGCGCGGCTCTTTTGGGCATCTACGGACTGACGCTGATCGCCGCTCTCGTTTTTGCCCTCCCCGCGATCCTGTGGAGCGAGGCCCCGCCCGGCTCCGCCGGCCGCCGCGCGCGCATCGCCGCGCTTGCCGTCGCACTGGGGCCGCTGGCCATCATGGCGCTGCTCGGCCAGATGCGCCTGATGCAGGAGCCGCAGGCATCGGTGCCGGGCGTGAAGATCCGCATCGTCCAGCCGAGCGTGCCGCAACGCGAGAAGTGGCGTCCCGAGAACCAGCGGCGCATCTTCCTCGACCACATGCAGCTTTCGGCAGCCAATCCAGCGGGTGAAGTCGACAATCTGGCGGGCGTGACCGCGGTGGTCTGGCCGGAAGCGGCCATGCCCTTCCTGCCGCTCGACCACCCCGACGTGCGCGCTGCCATCGGCCGCCTGCTGCCGCCCGCGACCCATTTGATCACCGGCGCTCTGCGCGCCGAGCCGGCTCCGCCGAGTTCGCCGCGGACGCGGCGCATTTTCAACAGCCTGCTCGTGTTCGGCCAAGGAGGGTCGCTCGCGGCGCGCTACGACAAGATCCACCTCGTGCCGTTCGGCGAATACCTGCCGCTGCAGCGGCAGCTCGAAGCCATCGGGCTCGAGCAGCTGAAGCGCCTGCGTGGCGGCTTCGCCATCGGCGTCGTGCCGCGGCCGCTGCTGCGGGTGCCTGGCCTGCCCGCCGCGGCGCCCCTCATCTGTTATGAAGCCATCTTCCCGGGCGAGATCGTGCAGGGGCCCGAGCGGCCGGAGCTCATGCTCAACCTCACCAACGACGGCTGGTTCGGCAATACCACGGGCCCGCGCCAGCACCTGCACCAGGCGCGCGTGCGCGCAGTGGAGGAGGGCTTGCCGCTCGTGCGCGCCGCGAACAACGGTATTTCCGCGGGCATCGACGCGAATGGGCGCATCCTGGCGCGGCTCGGTCTCGACGTACGCGGCGTGATCGACGTCGCGTTGCCCGCAGCCCTGCCGCCGCCGCCCTATGCGCACTTGGGGGATATGATCTTTTTGATGCTATGGCTGGTCGGCGCCGCGGTGGCGCTGATGCGGCGCTGAGGCCTATGTGTAGCGCAGACAGGGCGCGTGTTCTCTATCCTGCGTGCTATATCGTCAGGGGGTCCCGGAGGTTGACGCACCAACCGTCTGCACCTACCAATTGAGCCCTGGGAGCAATGCGTACGGGGCTGGTCATGGCGAGAACACCCGGTTTCGTCGACGAGGCGGCGGACGACGAAAAGGGCTCGCGGCGTCCCAACCCCATCGACGTTCACGTCGGCGGCCGCGTCCGTTTTCGCCGCATGCTGCTCGGCATGAGCCAGGAGAGGCTTGGCGAGAAGCTCGGCCTGACTTTCCAGCAGATCCAGAAGTACGAGAAGGGCATCAACCGCATCGGCGCCAGCCGGCTGTTCGATCTGGCGCAAGTGCTGGGTGTGCCGGTGCAGTTCTTCTACGAGGAAGCGCCGGCGGCGGAGGCCAAACACCTCATGCCCGACGGCTTTGCCGAGCGGTCCCCTGACAACTCCATCGTCGAATTCCTGCGCAGCCGCGACGGACTCGAACTCAACAAGGCGTTCGTGCGCATTTCCGACGCCAAGGCGCGACGCGCCATCGTCGATCTGGTCCGCAGTCTTGCCAACGACGACATCAACGACAACCCCATCGGCTAAATGACAGTCCGTGGACCGAAGCCCGACCTTCGGCACTGGAAACGTGCGCGAAATCGCCCTTGAGACGGGCCGCTTGCGGAGCCTTTTTCGGTCATCTTGACCCCCGCGCTAAACACTGCAACAAGTCGCGCGATTTTTCCGCGTTCGAGCCAGCGATGGGGAGCACCGTGTCGCGCAAGTCCTACCTGTTCACGAGCGAGTCCGTTTCGGAGGGACACCCCGACAAGGTCTGCGATCGCATCTCCGACGAGGTGGTCGATCTCTTCTTCCGCGAAGGTCCGAAAGCCGGCGTCGATCCCTGGCAGCTGCGGGTTGCCTGCGAGACGCTCGCGACCACCAATCAGGTGGTCATCGCCGGCGAGACGCGCGGCCCCAACATCATCACTAAGGATTGGGTGGCCCACGTCGCGCGCATGGCCATCAAGGACATCGGCTACGAGCAGGACGGCTTTCACTGGGACAAGAGCGACATCAAGGTCCTGCTGCACCCCCAGTCCTCCGATATCGCCCAGGGCGTCGACAGCGGCGGCAACCGCGAGGAGGGGGCCGGCGACCAGGGCATCATGTTCGGCCACGCTTGCCAGGACACGCCGGAGCTCATGCCGGCGGCCATCTACTACAGCCACAAGATCCTGCGGCTCATCTCGGAGGCGCGTCATGCCGGCAAGGAGGCCGTGCTGGGCCCCGACTCCAAGAGTCAGGTGACCGTGCGTTACGAGAACGGCAAGCCGGTCGCCGCGACGCAGATCGTCGTCTCGCACCAGCACCTAATCGAGTCGATGACTTCCGCCCAAGTGCGCGAGCTGGTCGAGCCCTACGTCAGGAAGGCGCTGCCCTCGAGCTGGATCGGCAAGGACACGATCTGGCACATCAATCCGACGGGCAAGTTCTACATCGGCGGCCCGGATGGCGACTGTGGGCTGACGGGCCGCAAGATCATCGTCGACACCTACGGCGGTGCCGCCCCACACGGCGGCGGCGCCTTCTCGGGCAAGGACCCAACCAAGGTCGACCGCTCGGCAGCCTATGCCGCGAGGTACCTCGCCAAGAACGTGGTGGCGGCCGGCCTCGCCGATCGCTGCACGATCCAGCTCTCCTACGCCATCGGCGTCGCCAAGCCGCTGTCGATCTATGTCGATCTCGGCGACAACCCGAGCAAGATCGACGGGGCCAAGCTCGAGAAAGTGCTGAGCGAGCTGATGGATCTGACGCCGCGCGGCATCCGCAAGCATCTCGACCTCAACAAGCCGATCTACGCGCGCACCTCGGCTTACGGCCACTTCGGGCGCGAACCGGACAAGGAGGGCGGGTTCTCGTGGGAGAAGACCGACCTCCTCGACAAGCTCAAATCGGCAATGGCGTGAGGCGTGCGACGGGGTCAGACCCCTTTCGCCGACCCGTTGTGCCGACACTGGAACGCCGGAGAAAGGGGTCTGACCCCGTGCCCCATGCCCAAGCGATCGGCAAAGACGTCCGCCTCCAATAGGCGCAAGCTCGTCGAGTTCGACGACGAAACCTGGCACGCCCTGCACCTCCTCTCGCGCGACAGCATGAAGTCGCTGCAGGAGCTGGCCGACGAGGCCTTTACCGACCTGCTCACGAAGCATCATCGGCCCGTCACGCTGAAGCAGGCGTTGAAGGAAAGCCTGCGCCGACAGCCGGCCAACGATCCCGGCGCACAACGCAAGAAGTGAGCAGAGGTCACCCGCTCGCCGCACTTGCAAGCGACCGCCGCGCCGCACGAGTGAGCTGACCTCCGCCATGGGCCACGATCGCGAGCACGATTTGCGCAGCTACGGCCGTCGGCGCGGGCGCGCGCCCAGCGCCCGGCAGGCCTCGTTGTGGCAGGACACCTTGCCGCGTTACGCGCTCGACCTGTCGCAACCTCTGCCGCACCGCTTGGCAGCGCTCTTCGCATCGCGCGTCACCGAGGTCTGGCTCGAGATCGGCTTCGGCGGCGGCGAGCATTTGCTGTGGCAGGCAAGCGCCAACCCAGACATCGGGTTCATCGGGTGCGAGCCGTTCCAGGACGGGGTGATCAAGGTGCTGCGAGCGATGGACGAGCAGCAGGCCGCCGACATCCGGCTCCACGCCGAGGACGCCCGCCCCCTCCTGCGCCGGCTGCCGGAGGCCAGCATCGGCCGCGTCTTCATTCTGTTCCCCGATCCCTGGCCGAAGGCGCGCCACCACAAGCGCCGGCTCGTGTCCGCGCCGACCGTCGTCGAGCTGGCCCGCATCATGCGGGCCGGGGCGGAGCTGCGCATCGCCACCGACGATGGCGACTACGCGCGATGGATTCTGCTGGCCGTTCTCGGACATCGAGATTTCGCGTGGATGGCCACCGGCGCGGCCGACTGGCGCCAGCGCCCCCCGGATTGGCCGCCCACCCGCTACGAGCAAAAGGCCCTCGATGCAGGCCGCCGGTGCTACTATTTCCGCTTCCACCGGGGGTGATCCGGCCTGCGACAATTTTTTCACTTCCCGCTTGCAATGGGTACAATTTCTGCCTACTATTTGTCCGCTCATGATCATCTCAACTTTGAGAGTGGGCCCTAGGGGTCCGCTCTTTTTGTTTTGGGCGGTCGCTCGAGCCTCTCGAGACGCAAAAACTTGAACCTGGCGGGACTGTGGACGGTGAGCGGGCGAGCGTCCGACGCACGCTTCGTTGGCGAGACCGGCGTGGCGGCACAGATCGCTGGGCTGGCTGAGCCGGTGCTCGCCGAGCTTGGTTTCCGGCTGGTGCGGGTCTTGGTCTCGGGGCCCACCGTGCAGATCATGGCCGAGCGGCGGGAGGGGACGATCACGGTTGAGGAGTGTGCAGAGATCTCGCGTCGGCTTTCGCCTGTCCTCGATGTGCACGATCCCATGCAGGGACAATACACGCTCGAGGTTTCCTCGCCCGGCATCGACAGGCCGCTGGTACGCCCCTCCGACTTCGAGGCGTGGGCGGGCTACCAGGCCAAGATCCAGACCAAGGAGCTGATCTCTGGGCGCAAACGGTTCAAAGGCGTGCTCGAGGGCATCGAGGGCGAAGAGGTGCGCATCGAGGTCGATCTCGATCAGCTGGGCCGGCACGTCGTCGGCTTGCCGCTGGCACTCGTCGCCGAGGCCCGCCTGGTGCTGACGGATGAGCTCATTCGCGAGACTTTGCGGCGCGCCAAGAAGGCGAACCCCGGCCGCGCGGCGGCCGCAGACGCCGCGGACTGAATTCGCATTTGTGGAGTGGAGGCTAGACTAGCATGGCGCAAGCAGGAATCAGCGCAAACAGGCTGGAGCTCTTGCAGATCG
>Ga0111538_10002069_pt1 | contig 28245 bp, 18 predicted proteins | sample SoiMethybrSBSTD1_FD_79669 | JGI IMG/M metagenome (GOLD analysis project Ga0111538, IMG submission 79669) | Bulk soil microbial communities from a Populus tree surrounding site in Tennessee, USA - Soil MetaG P. TD hybrid SBSTD1 (version 2)... | ecosystem: Environmental > Terrestrial > Soil >... | reverse complement strand
GAAAAGGTATATTTCCATTCGCGGTGACGACTCATTAAAAGTCAATGCGCTGATTGCACTGAGTGGAAAATATTTGGGCTCGGATCTTCAGGAAGCGATACGGAGTGGTTACAAAGCGTTAAACCTTGCTGAAGAAATTGATTTTCAAAAGGGTCGGGCGTATGCTTACAAGGCCATTGGTTTAGGAAATTACTATCAGGCAAATTACCCTGAGGCCGTAGTTCAATTTCAAAATTCATTGGCGGTATTTGACTCCATATCATTCAAGGTTGGCGTCGCCAATATTTTAAGTAACCTGGGCGCAACTTATTTTAATGCAGGTGACGATACTAGAGCCATTGATTTTTATCTTCGTTCGTTGCGGATCTCAGAGGAGGTAAACGACAGACTCCGGATCGCTACAGCGCTCAATAACATTGGAGGTGTATATAATAACAAGCCAGCAACCGTTGATAGGGGTCTTGAATATTTTCTAAAGGCCTTGCCGATTTTCCAGGAGATTGACAACGAGGCTGGTATGGCTACTGCCTCTATGAATGTTGGCGAAATCTACAAAAAAAAGAAACTGTACGATTCTGCAATTCACTATTTCGAAGCCTCACTTGCCATCTTTGATGAAAGTGTTGACGCAACTTTTCCACTAACATTTCTAGGAGAAATTTACGGGGAGCGACAGGATTATAACCGCGCATATTCTTACCACAACAGAGCGATAAAAATTGCAGAAAGTCTCGATGCTAAGTTGGAGCTTATACAAAGCATTGTTGGCCTTGCCAAAACACAAAAAAATTATGGAGACGTACATCAATCGATTGCAAGTTATGAGCGTGCGCAAAAACTTGCCGAGGAAGCAACGGCGCGAAAGGAATTGAAAGAAATTTATGAAGGCCTGTCAGATTTATATGCGCGCAACGGGGAATTTAAAAGAGCCTATGGATATGACACCCTTCTCTCCGCTATAAAAGACTCACTTTTTAGTAATGACAATGTTGCCAAGATTCAGCTGCTTCAGTTTAACTTCGATCTTGAAAAAAAGGAAGATGAAATTGACTTATTGACAAAGGATCAAGCACTCAAGTCGGTGACGATTCAACGCCAGCGAATTGTAAATTATGCCGCAGGAATTACAGGGTTTCTTTTGCTCATAGTATTGATTGGATTTTACAACCGCCATCGGTATACGCAGAAAACAAATAAAATCATTAAAGACGAACGAGACCGATCGAAAGAATTGTTACTGAATATTTTGCCGGCAGAAACCGCCCATGAACTGGAAACGAATGGCCATGCTCAAACAAGGTTTTACGAGAGTGTAACGGTGTTGTTTGCAGACTTTAAAGGGTTTTCCCACATATCGCGGACGCTTAAACCTCAGGATTTGGTCGCTGAGCTGAACGACTACTTCATAGCCTTTGATGAGATTGTGGAAAAATTCAATCTTGAAAAAATCAAGACTATTGGTGATGCTTACATGTGCGCCGGGGGCATTCCCACAACCAACGAAACGCATCCATTCAATGCCGTCGAGGCTGGGTTGGCTATGCAGGATTTTATGGTCGAACGAAACGCAGAGCGCAAAGCAAACGGCCTGGACCCATGGGATCTACGAATTGGGATACACATTGGCCCAATTGTCGCCGGAGTTGTGGGAAAAAAGAAATATGCCTATGATATCTGGGGCGATACGGTAAACATTGCAAGCCGGATGGAATCAAGCAGTGAAGGGGGCAGAGTTAATATCTCTTCCTCGCTTTATGATATTGTAAAAGATCAATATCAATGTCACTACCGGGGAAAGATCTTCGCTAAGAATATTGGAGAGATCGATATGTATTTTGTTGCAGCCGGGAATTCGAGGTAGATTTTTTTAAGCCCGGTTTTTCAGCTTAGCGACAATTTCCTGAAGCCTTTGATTCTTAAACCTTTCTCGGTTTGTTTTGCTATAGTTGGTGTGATAACGATGCGAATCAAGAAAAGTCTTTTGCACTAAGTTCCATTCTCTTTCCGTTTCTACAATTGTTTGAGCGCGTAATTCTTCAAAAAGGCGGCTACCAATTTCATAAAAATCATCTCGTCCTAAGTAATCAAGATCAGCATCACACAAAATCTTCTCGAGTTGGTTGGATGGTGACTGGGGTATACGCGTTGCCATGATCATGCCGCAGATGGTATCAATCTGATCGCAGCTTAATCCATAGGCCGGTAATATTTCTCGGGCCATTTCAGTACCTCGTTCTTCATGATTTGCTGAAGAGCGAATAAAACCGGCATCGTGAAAGAGCGCAGCTAATCTCAACAGATTAATTTCATCACTGGATATTTTTTCACTTTCAGCAATGACCAAAGCAGATTCCAGCACATCATAAATATGTTTGATATTATGATACTGCAGGTTCGGCATTTCTTTACCGAGCAAGTCTATAATGTGTTGCTCCGCGCCATCGAAATTTTGTGGCATATCTATTTCATTCGTTGATTGTTCCCTGAGATTTTTTAAAAGAGGGTCCACGTGCCACCAAATAAGATCTACATCATTCGTCTTTTTCGCTTTGTCCAGGTAATGCCAGGCAGATTTAATATCTCCCATAGCATAAAATGCATAAACCGCATAAATGTTTACTCCTTTTTCATTCGCTTCGCTTCGATTAACCAATTCCGTTAGCAATGTATTAGCCTTATCCACATCGTGTTGGCCCGCGTATGCCCCAGCCAGGTACGCAATCATTGATGGAGGCCTGATTCGGGAGGCGCGAAGCCCAGAGAGGATTGCTTCCACTGCTTCCTCATAGTTACCCAATGTTAAATAGGTTCGGCCGAGAAAATCGTAAAGGCGTAATACGGCGGGGTATAATTGCAATGCTTCCTTCAACACGTTGATCGCTTCCTCATATCGGCCAAGCAAGTATAAGCTGATCGTTTCGTAATTGAAATATGCCACCGTTAAAGGATCGATCGCTTTTGCTTTATTCACAAATTGAAGTGCTTCATCAAAGCGTCCCATCATGTTAAGCAAGTAGCTATAGGTATAAAGTACTGTCGAATTATTAGGACTAAGGTCAATCGCCTTACGGAGAAGTTTTTCGGCAGAGTCAAAGTCCTTTTTTATGAAAAACTGAACAAATGCCTTCGTGAGGTAATCATTATCGGACGGCCCTCTCCTCCAGGCTTCATCCAAATAAAGCTGAATATATTTCTCGGCTTCATCAGGAGAAAGATCACCGTTCCATGACATACGCGCTGAATACGAGCTTGCCAACGAAGAGTACGCTTGTTGAAAGTCCGGATCCTTTGCAATTGCCTGTTTATAATATTCGGAGGCGGCCCGATATCCACTCACGCCCCACTGATTAAAAGCATGGCGGCCTTTGAGAAAAAGATCGTATGCCTCTAGATTCTTCGTAGGAATCTCTTTAAGCTTTTGAGTTTGCTTTGGATTAATAGAGGAATTGAGCTCTGAAGCGACAACCTCTGCAACGTTGCTTTGAATAGCAAAAATGTCGTCCATACTTTCGACAAACACTTTTGACCAGACATGTTGATCTAGTATTGCATCAATAAGCTGGACATTGATGCGAACTTTATTACCGTGGGCCTGGGCACTTCCCTCGAGAATATATTTAACACCGAGTTCGCCAGCAATTTCTGGCGCCGACTTCGTCGTTTTTTTATAACGCATCATGGAAGTTCGGGAAATGACACGGAGTTGTGACAGCGCAGCCAGCTGGATCACTATATTTTCCGTAATGCCATCGGCAAAATATTCCTGGGTCTGATCGTACGACAGATTTACAAAAGGAAGAACCGCTATTGATTTTTCCAGCAAACTATTTTGAGGAGTGCTTTTTATTTCTTTCGGCGGAACTGGTTCAGCTGCAATTTCGGTGACGGGGAAATACGCTTCAGTTGCTCGCCCTGGATACTTGATGGCTTGAATAATTTGCTTTATTGCATTTGCAACTTTGTTGATCTGGTCGCGATAAAATAAATTCTGCGTGTTACCTTGTCTGGAGTCGTCAGGCATGAGCGGGCGATTGACGCCAGGCGATCTGAAAATAAAATCGATCGGTCGTAGCTTACTGTGCAATTCATTCTCAATCAGACTTAGATCATCGCTATCCAACTGGTGAATTGCAATAGGAAGGATTCTGCTGGCTACATTTCCATCGCGGAGTTTTATATCCCGGCCAATCCCCTCCGCTAAAGAAATCCGATTGAAAGCACAAAATTCATTTTGCCAGGCAAAACTCCTGGGGTCGCAATAAATTTGGGAGATTATGGGAATAAAAATCAAAGATTTTAATTTGCCCTCCAGACTCTTATCAACGTTGTAGCTCTCCAACAGGCCATCGACAGAATTGACATCCTGGTAAATGCTGATATCTTCCTTAAAGGTGCTTTCAAGTTCCTTACGGAGATTAAGGACGAAATCCGTTACCCAGCCGTTGCCTGGAGCGCTGGTATGTCCCTGAGAAGAAGAATTAAATGTATTTCGATTGTCTTTATGCCGGTACGAGATAAAAACGTCGTATTCATAACCAGGAATAATGGATGGCATAATCCACCAAATATACCAAGTTGAATGCTTCAGTCAATATCCCAAAGGGAATTAAATGGCTAAAAAAGGCCGTTGGCCAACGGCGTTGCTAAAAGTACCATTGATCCCGTTGCATGGCGGCGATCCTCCTTATGTAAAGCTGGCGATCTCCTTGTTAGCCGACCTAAGCCGGGAAGATAACGACGCGCCCAGGTTCGTTAGTATTTTCACCTTTACACCAGACAGACTTTCCACTTTATCCAATATTTCATAAAGCATGACAAAACAAGTAACATTGGTCTGTGCCTTAACATTCGCCGACCGACGCTGCTTGTCCAACAAAGCCATTTCTCCGAAACTATTACCCGAATTGATAATTGCCAATGTGAAGTTCCTGTTTTCGTCGACCGTATCGTGAATGGATACCCGGCCAGATTCAATAAAAAATATGTCTTCCGCCGCGCTTCCTTTTTTTATAATGGTTTCCCCTTCAACATAGCATTTGTATATTAAATGCTTGGTCAATTCGTCTACCTCCTGTTGGGTAAGGCCATTTAGCAGCTGCTGGTCGACGAGACGAACCGGTTCTGATTTCTGCGTATAACCATTCGATTCAAGGAGCTTGTTTTCTGCATAAAACAACGCCTCATCCAGTTCTGCAAATCTTAGATAGCAAGTATGCTTTTGGGCCATAGAAGTCAATAAATCCAAGTGACTGTAGTCGGTTATGAGCAACAACTTTCCTGTCCTTTTGTATTCTTCATGCAACCTGACAATAAGACTTAGGGCACCATCGTCCATGGTCGTGCAGCGATGCATGCTTAATACCAACGTTTGACAGTCCTGGGAAATTTTCCGCATAAATAATTCGCATGTAGCAAAACATAAATCGCCTTGGAGTTCCATAAGATGAATGTCACCTCCGAATTTTTCAAATATATTTTCCGCATCAATGTCACGCTTATATTTTGAACGCGCCGTTCGTAACGTAAGCTGCCTTCTTAACACATGTTTGATTTGCCTCGGCGTTTTATAAAGGTGCAATGAAAAACGCGCGGCAATTGCTTTGCAGATATCCACTCCCAAAACACTATTTCCTTTCTTGTCCAGTAGGGGAGAATATACGGCGATAGACAGTTGACCGGGTAATACGGCGAGTACTGCTCCACCCACACCGCTCTTGGCAGGTAGGCCTACGTTGTAAATCCATTCTCCTGAATAATCATACATGCCGCACGACGCCATTACACTTAAAACATTCGGAATATATTTTGATTTTATAGCCTTCTTACCTGTTATCGGATTAATACCATTGCCGGCCAATGTCGCACCCATTATTGAAAGCTGTCGGCATGTTACCTTAATACTGCATTGTTTGAAATAGATATCCAACGGCGCATCTACCTCCGTTTGCAGGATATTAAAATTTCGCAACAAATGAGCAATGGCCCTGTTTCTGTGTCCTGTTGTACTTTCCGAATTGTAAATGGACATGTCCAATTCCAAAGGTGATCCGGCATAAGTGCTAAACGTTTTTAAAACCCGGTCAAATGTTTCCTCTTTATAATGTTGCCAAACCAAATCGGTGGCCGCTATGGCCCCGGCATTAATCATCGGATTAAATGGTCTGCCAGATTCCGGGTAAAGACTGATAGAATTGAAAGCATCCCCGCTTGGCTCTACACTTATTTTCTCCAGTACTTTTTTGACCCCATGTTCCTGAATAGCCATCCCATAAATGAATGGTTTCGATACAGACTGGATGGTAAATTCAATCTCTGAATCTCCATAGGAATACTGATATCCATCTACGGTCGTAAGTACGATCCCAAAATTGCCCGGATTCACTTTACTTAATTCTGGAATATAATTGGGTAAGACACCATTATTTTCCTTTGCCCGAAACTCTTCGTAGAGTTCTGACAACATTTTATCGACCATGTTCATTCCGTATATAAGGCTAGGGATTTCTTATCAAAATAAAATAGCACGTACATTATCCTCCTGTGAAACGTCAGTTTCAGACATTTTAATGAAATGATGATAGAATAAGATATCGGTGGGCGTCAGATAAAAATATAAAAGAAGAAGGGTAAATCAAATAGTCGACTGGGTCGCGGTCATAATATTTGAGCTTTTATTTTAGCTCGACGTTGGTGCAAACGTTAGCGTTAAAGTTTTAGATCGAAGTCTTCCGCTTGAGAGCCACCAAGGCAGGAGACTTGTACATTGAAATTTTCCTGCTCAATGAAGCACGCTTCAAAGCATCCTTTGAAGTCTTTTGCACAAATTCGAAAGGTGGCATTCGAAAGCATAAATAACGGGTGGTCTACTGCACATTAAAGTCGACCTCCAGGCTCGGTTAGGAACAACGAACTCACCCCTTCATTGTAAATTTTTGCGCAAAGCTGGCATTGTCCGAATCAACCCGCTAGAATGTCCATTTCGCACCTAAAATATTTTGGAATACGACGGTAGCTTTGGTTTAAAATAAAAACATTTATGATGAAGAGATTGGAGAACAAAGTGGCCGTCGTTTACGGAGATGGCGGGGTAGGAGGTGTGATTGCGAAAGCCTTTGCCCGGGAAGGTGCGAACGTTTTTCTAACCGGGCGTACGTTAAAAAAGCTAAACGCCATAGCTGATGACATCGCGGCTGGTGGTGGAACGATCGAGACTGCTACGCTCGATGCACTAGACGAGCAGGCGGTGGAGGAACACATGCGCGAGACTGTGAAGAAAGCAGGAAGGGTTGACATTTCTTTCAACGCTATCGGTATTTCTCAAAAAGGCATTCAAGGTATTCCACTCACGGAACTTTCGGTGGAGAATTTCTCGCTTCCGATTAAAACCTACACGCAGTCTCATTTCATTACCGCCAAAGCAGCTGCACGACGTATGGTTAAGCAAGGTCACGGCGTGATCATTTTACATACGCCAAACGCAAGTCGGATAAGTGCTCCTTTTGTTGGGGGAATGATACCAGCCTGGGCGGCCATGGAAGCGCTCTGCCGTTCGCTGTCGTTGGAATGTGCACAGTATGGCGTGCGGGCCGTTTGCCTGTTTACGACCGGCATTCGCGAGACGGCCCTTATCGATGAAGTCTGGGACATTCACGGCAAAGCAAACGGCATAACATTGGAGCAATTTCATTCCGTGATGGAGGGCATGACGCACAGACGACAGTTAACTACAATTGAAGAGCTCACGAACGCAGCTATCTTCGTCGCGTCGGATGAAGGTAGTGGAATAACCGGAACCATTTTCAACCTGACCGCGGGAATGGTTTGCTAACACGAAACAAAAAACACGAAACAAAAAACACGAAACTTAAAAAACATGGAAACAACTGATTTTACTACCACCCTGTTGGTAGACCAAACTCCTACAGAAGCATTCAACGCCGTCAATAATGTTCGAGGATGGTGGTCCGAAGAGATTGAGGGCAGCACGGAAAAACTCAATGATGAATTTAAATATCATTATGAAGATGTCCATCGTAGCCACATGAAATTAATCGAAGTCATTCCGGATAAAAAAGTCGTTTGGTTTGTGGTAGACAACTATTTTAAGTTTACACAAGACAAAAGCGAATGGACCGGCACGAAAATTATTTTTGAGATCTCCAGGAAGGATAACAAAACACAAATCCGCGTTACGCACGTCGGGCTAGTTCCCGAATATGAATGTTTTGATGTTTGCTCAAATGCCTGGACGCATTACGTCCAGGAAAGTTTAAGGGGTTTGATCACCACAGGTAAGGGTCAGCCGAACGGTACTGGCAAACCAAGCACAGAACAAGAAAAGAAACTTGCATCTACCATGGGTAGCTGACGCGCTGGGCTGGTCTGGCTTCAAGCCGCAAGCTTGTAGCTTGAAGCTAATGACTCGCCACCGTTAGCCATCTTTTATGGAAAAGCCGACCGATCATAAGAGCAATTAGTTATTACCAAACAACAAGAAAATGAATAAGCAAGATTATACCGCAAGCATTGCCGTCAATGCTACGCCGCAAGAAGTATTTAAAAAGATTAACAGTGTTACCAAGTGGTGGACCGAAGATTTAAACGGTAGTTCACAACAACTTAATGATGAATTCACTGTCAGATTTGGAGACGTCCATGTGTCAAAACAAAAATTAGTTGAAGTTATTCCCGACAAAAAAGTAGTGTGGCTGGTGACGGGCAGCAAACTTAATTTTATTGAAGACGAGAGCGAATGGACCGGCACTAAGATTAGTTTTGAACTATCCAATGATGACGATAAAACTCAAATCCATTTTACGCACATCGGCTTAGTTCCTGAAGTTGAGTGTTACAGAGACTGCACACGAGGTTGGGATCACTATATAAAAAAAAGTTTGTTCAAATTTTTAACGGAAGGAAAAGGATCACCGGGTTAGAAAGTTTGAGGTTCGGAGTCCCAACAGGATAACCGTTCTGCTTGGACAGTATACACAAGCTAACCGCAAAGACGCAGAGGCGCAAAGAATTGATTCGCAATCTTTATGGATTGCTCCCTTTGCGTCTCCGCGCCTTTGCGGTTAATAAAATGTCGGGTGCAGCTCATTGGGCTGGCCTGTCCAGCTTAGAAAACATCTGTCCCCCCAAAGATATACAAATGCCCCCCGTAAAATGCTGCGCCACATTACAGATATCTTTCCTATAAATTCATAGTTTGCAGGAAGGAATAAAGGATTGTTTAAATGAAGGGGGCAGGTATGAACGGATTAAAGATCAGGATCGTCCTTGGATTCCTTTTCCTGGCATTTCATGGATCATTTGCGCAATTCCAACCCAAAAACCTCACAAAACACTGGAGTATTAAGGATGGCCTTTCCCAAGGTGTAGTCAACAGCATCACACAGGACAATCAATCGATGATGTGGTTTGCTACCGAAGATGGCTTAAACCGTTTTGATGGATATTCTTTCAAAGTATTTCAATATGATCCTGACAATAAGGCGAGCATCGCCGATAATTTTGTTCAAAGCATTTTTAAAGATTCGGAAGGAACGCTTTGGGTCTCGTCAAGACTGGGGTTGTTGAAATTCGATCCATCGGACGAAACGTTTTTACTTTATCACCATGATTTCAAAAACAAAAAAAATTACGCTTCTAACGACGTCAGCTTCATCACCGAAGGAAGTGCCGGTAATCTCTGGACATCATGGTATGGAAGTGGGTTTGCCTCTTTTAATAAAGAGAAGAAGACATTCATAGCTTACACGCCCGAGACATTACACGGTCTGAGCAGCGAGAAAACAGTGGCCATGTTGGAAGATAAGTTTGGTTTGCTTTGGGTGGGAACACAGGAAGGAGGCGTTAATGTTTTTCAGGTTAGCCAGGGTGCCGTTGTTAAAAAAATGAATGACCTGTCCAGCAGTTCAAATCTTCCATTGGTAAACGTACATTGCTTTGCAGAAGATAAGTTTGGGAACCTATGGATCGGTACAACCCAGGGGCTCGTCGTTTACAACCGGTTGGAAAATAAATTCTTCAAATTTGATAATAAGAAATTTTCGGTTTCCGGGGCCAATGTTTTCTCACTGTTCACGGACAGCAACGACAACCTTTGGATTGGTTCGCAGGGCGAAGGACTGTATCAGTTGGATTTAAGACAATTTAATACCAGGCCACCAGATGATTTTATATTTGTCAGCGTCAAAAACCTCAATGATTTCGATATCTCAAAACGGACAATCCAATGTATTTATGAAGACAAGGACAAAAACATTTGGGTTGGCACGTTTGGCGAAGGCGTATATTTCATCAGCAGTGTAAAGGAGAATTTTGTAAGGATACAAAAGCCCATTTTTAAAAATACCGCCGTAAGCTTCGTGCCGTATTACGGCATGTGTCATGATAACGAAGGTAATTTATGGCTAGGAACTGATGGGGACGGAATTTACAAGTCTGATTTTAACGGTAACACTATACAGCATTTCACGTCCGAAACAGATGTTAGTCTTAAGGACAATGCAATTTTATCTGCGCTTCGTGATGAAAAAGGCAGGCTTTGGTTTGGTTCCTATTCGCAAGGGCTGTTTCGATACAATACAGCGACTGGTTCCTTTATTAACTACCGCTACAATAATGCTAAAACGAAAACCGGGGGAAATGATGTAAGGGTAATTTTTGAGGATTCAAAACACAATATTTGGATTGGGACTAACAGAGGCGGTTTGTGTTTATTGGACGAGGAGGCAAACGTTTATTCGAATCCACTACATTTTGATGACGCTTTGCTAAATGGTGACGTGCGTTCAATAACCGAAGACAGCCAGGGAAACCTTTGGATAGGATATTATGGCGATGGCGTTTATTCTTATTCGCCGGCCACCAAAAAATTCAAGCGACATTTCAATGATCCTAACGTTGATGAACAATTAAAGAGTGATGTCGTATTTGGGATTAAAGCTGACAGAAAAGGAAATATCTGGATCGGAACAAGGGGCGGGGGACTTTGTAGTTTTCATCCCGGGAAAAAAATATTTAAAAGGTACACCGATAAAGACGGCCTATCTAACAATACCATCAACGCAATTCTTATCGACAACAACCAGAACGTGTGGGCTAGTACCAACACCGGCATTTCAAAATATGATGTGGGTGGGGACAAATTCTTCAACTACAATGTCTTCGACGGTTTGCAGGAAGGCCAGTTCAATCCTGGCTCCGCTTTGTATAACGAAGTGGGTGGATATATGTGCATGGGAGGAACGCTTGGCCTGAATATTTTCTATCCAGATCAGATCAGCGACAATCTGAAAAAACCAAAAATAATGTTGACGGGACTTTCGCTTTTCAACAAACCTATCCGCGTAAATGATAGCACCGATGGGGATCCGGTACTAAAACAAGTGTTAAGCCATACAAGGCATATCGTATTAAAGGATAATCAGAATGTGCTAACCTTTGAATTTGTAGGATTGAACTACAATTATCCTGAAAAAAATATCTATTCGTATAAACTAGAAGGCTTTGATAAAGACTGGAATTTTGTTGGAAATCAACGAACCGCTACCTACCGTTATTTAGCGCCGGGCGGATATACTTTTTATGTCAAAGCTTCCAACGTTGAAAATGTATGGGGCAACGAGCACGCCAGTGTTTCAATTGAAATAAAACCTCCCTTCTGGGAAACGCCATTCGCTTATGTACTTTACAGCTTATCGCTTGGTGGAATCGCCTTCCTAATATTTTCTTTCCGAAAAAAACAATTGAGCCTCCGAAGGCGATTGAAAATTGAAAAAGGCCAACGCAAGCATGAGCGACAAATGGTTCAGCAGAAATTATCTTTTTTTACGGAGATCTCGCATGAGTTCAAAACCCCATTGACATTGATGATTGGTCCTCTTGAAGAAATGTTGACCAAGGACATGGGTATCACCCCTGAAGGACGAAAACTCAAATTAGTATATAGAAACGCGCATAAGCTCCTGAATCTTATCAATAAGCTTCTTGATTATAGAAAAATTGAGAGTGGTAATATCCTGCTAAAGGTAAAGGAAGATAACATTGTAGCATTTGTTGAAGAGGTATACATCACCTTCAAAGAACTGGCGAATCACAAGAACATCAAATTCCATTTTCATGCCGAGCAACCTGTCATCATGCTTTGGTTTGATAAGGAAAAGCTGGAAATGGTCCTCAACAACATTCTCTCGAATTCTTTCAAATACATTGGGAAAGGCGATGAAATCAATATCCATGTTGGGAGACAAATAAGTGACAAATATCCTGGCGGGAGAGCAATCATTAAAATCAAGGACAATGGGATTGGTATTCCAAAAAAGCACCTTGGAAATATTTTTGATTGGTTTTATAAAGGGGATAGTTCCGGCACCATGAGCTCTGGCATAGGATTGTCCCTGGCCAAGAAGCTCGTTCATCTGCATAAGGGCGAAATATTTGTGGACAGCGTTGAAGGAAATGGATCGACCTTTAGCATCAAAATTCCGCTTGGCAAAGATCATTTGAAAGCGGATGAAATGGTGTTGGAAACTGAAACAGATCACCTTCTTTCCGATATCAAGTCCGAACCCGTTAACGAAAACCTCCTTCTGCATGCAGCTGAGGAGTATACTTCAAACAAAAAAGGATTCAAGAGTATACTGATCATAGAAGATGATGAAGAAATTCGATCTTTCTTAAAGGAGTATTTTGAAAAAAATTACAGGATCCTCGAATCTTCGAATGGAAAAGAAGGACTGGAAGTTGCGATGAATATCCCTCCCGATCTAATCATCAGCGATATCATGATGCCGGAAATGGATGGCATAGATTTTTGCAAAACGATTAAAAATAATATCCGGACGAGTCATATTCCTGTCATTCTGTTAACAGCCAAAACTAGTCTAACGCACCACAAGGAAGGCATAGGAACAGGCGCTGATGCATACATTACCAAACCTTTTAGTCCTGATATACTCGGAATGACGGTAGGCAATTTGTTACAATCGCGGGAAAACCTAATGCGGTTTTACCGGAATCTTTTCACTCACGAATCGAACTCCGGAGGAAATAAGGACCTGAATTCTCTGGATGAAAAGTTCCTGCACTCTATTTATGAAATGTTGAAAGCAAACCTGGATAAGCCAGATTTTAATGTCAACGAACTGTGCGACGTTCTAAACATGAGCCGGTCGCTGGTCTACAAAAAAATAAAGATGTTAACGGGACTTTCGCCGCTTGAATACGTACGATCGCTGAGGATGCAGGAGGCTGCTAAATTACTCAAAACAAAAAAGTACAAAGTTTTTGAGGTAGTATATATGGTTGGTTTCTCTGACCTCAAGTATTTCAGACAATGTTTCGCAAAAGAGTTTGGATCTTCGCCTTCGGATTTTATAAAGCAAACTGAAGCCCCCGAAAGACCGACCCTCCTTTAAGTCTTGACACGATGTGTTGATTTTTTTTTTAAAAGCTCATCCAACCCCCCTTTTTTACGAGTTAGACCCCCTGCCCAGAAAACGTTTTAAATAACATTTGCTAACGATTGATGCCGTTCAACTCCCGCTGGACCCGAGTTGGAAAAGCATCATTTTGTGATTTCAGTTCACTACACTAAAGCTTAATAAATATGATAAAATGTCTACACAAGAAAGTGAGGCGAAACACTACTATCGTCATTGTAATTGTTTTGCAGTTCTGCTGTAGCTTCCTTTTTGCACAAACAGGAAGTACGGTTGAGGGTAAGGTACTCGAAGAGGGTGGAGCGCCGTTGCCAGGCGTTAATGTAATTGTAAAAGGAACGTCGGTTGGCACGACAACCGATGCGAATGGAGCGTTTGCGCTTTCCGTTCCCAACCAGGATGCTGTGCTTGTTTTTTCTTTCATCGGCTACAAATCGCAAGAAGTTCCGGTGGGCTCACAATCAACTTTTGAAATCAAACTCGCTGCAGACATTGAGACGCTTTCTGAAGTTGTCGTGGTGGGTTATGGCGAAACAAAGAAAGAATCGTTAACGAGCGCGATTACTTCAGTAAAAGGGAAAGAGTTAGTTAAAAGTCCACAACAAAACATTTCAAACTCTTTTGCCGGACGAATTTCCGGGGTGGTGGCGAGCACGGCTTCTGGCGAGCCTGGCTACGACAATTCAAGATTGTTGATTCGCGGACAGAGTACCGTAGGCAATAATTCACCGCTGGTCGTAATCGATGGGGTCGCAAATCGAATTGGTGGTTTGGAGCGCCTGGACCCGAATGATATTGAAAGTGTTTCCGTATTAAAGGATGCATCGGCCGCCATCTATGGCGCGCAAGCCGCAAATGGTGTAATACTGATTACCACAAAGAGGGGTACGAAGGGTAAACCCGTATTAAGTTTTAACATGAACCAGGGTTTTGTGAAACCCACTCGTCTGCCTGAAATGGCGAACTCACCTACGTACGCGCAAATACTAAATGAGATTCAGTATTATAATAATCCAGGCGGAGGACTTAACCAGATTTATTCTCCAGAGAACATTCAAAAATTTGGGGATGGATCAGATCCAGTCAATTATCCCAATACAAATTGGGTAGATGCGGTCATGAGACCCGTTTCACTTCAGAGTCAACAAAATTTGTCGCTTAATGGAGGAGGGGAGAACATAACTTATTTTGTCTCCCTCGGCAGAAGGCATCAGGAAGGAATTTATAAGAATACAAATCTTGACGTTGAACAATGGAATTTAAGAATCAACCTCGATATAAAAGTATCCGAGAACTTCAAGATCGGAGTTGATCTTGCTGGCCGCGATGAGAAGAAAGTATTTCCTACTGAAGGGGCGGGAAATATTTTCCGGGCGACCTACAGAACTTATCCAACCCTTCCAGTCTATTATCCTGGTGATTTGCCCTCAGCAGGTCTGGAAGGCGGAAATAATCCGGTAATCATTGCTACTGACAAAACAGGATTTGATCAACAACCTTTAACGGTTTTAAATAGTCTCATAAACTTTGAATACAAACTTCCTTTTATAGAAGGATTAGCGGTTAAAGGATTTTTTGCCCAAGACCAATATTTCGGTTCCAGGAAATTATTTAGAAAACCATGGGTTGCCTATGTGCCCAACACCAGCACAACGCCAACTAGCTATGATCCCCGTAAATATGGACCCGTGACGCCGGAGTTGACTGAGCGTGATACAACCGCCACGCTTCGAACGATTAACCTAAGCCTGAATTACGAAAAAACGATTGGCAAAAGTTTTCTTAAAGCATTCGTAGCCTATGAGCAAAATGAAATTAAAGGCCGATACTTTGAAACTTTCAGGAGAGGATTCTTATCGGATCAGATTCCGGAAATTGATTTAGGAGGTTCAGCGCCTGAGGAAAGTTCTAATAAAGGAAACAGCAAGCATGCTACAAGGCGGAATTATTTTGGCAGGGTGTCATATGATTATGATCAAAAGTATCTGGTAGAAGTGCAGTTTCGGTACGACGGCTCTTCCAATTTTCCTACAGGAAATGAGTATGGATTTTTCCCAAGTGCTTCTGTCGGATGGAGAATGTCAGAGGAGTCGTGGTTTCAAATGGAATCCATCAATAATCTAAAACTCCGAGCGTCGTACGGATTGCTGGGCAATGACCGTATCAATCCTTTTCAATATCTTAACTCCTTCACACTACGCAATGGGGCGTATGTTATTGATGGAACGCCTGTTCCCACATTTGGTGTGTTTCAATTGGCAAATCCTGACATTACCTGGGAAACTGCTAAAAAACTTGACATTGGAATTGAATTGGGATTCTTGCGGAGATTCACGCTGGAGTTAGACTACTTCAACGAACGGAGAACAGATCTTTTAATACCGCGGACAGGTTCGATTCCCTATGTTTCAGGAATTGTGAACGAGTTTGGTAAGCCTCCAATTATTCCAGCCGAAAATATTGGTGAAGTAAAAAATAGTGGCGTTGAAGTACAGTTAGGTTATAATCAAACCGTAGGTGATTTTAATATCAACCTGAATGGAAACTTTACCTATAATAAAAGCGAGGCTATTTTCCTCGACGACGCCGCGGGCATACCTGAATATCAAAAAAGGATAGGTAGTCCGTTAGGATCACAACTGTTGTACCATTCGATTGGAGTCTTCAAGACTGCCGAAGATTTGGCAGCGTATCCTAAACTTCCCGGAAATCAGTTGGGTGATCTTATCTTTGAAGATGTAAACAAAGACGGTCAGATTACTGCGAACGATCGCGTTCGTGAGGATTTAAGCAATGTTCCACAGATCATTTACGGGTTCACTGCAGCAATTACCTACAAACATTTTGATCTGAGTATATTGTTGCAAGGTCAGGCTCGTGTCGTTCAGTATGTGTTGCCCGAATCAGGATCCGTCGGAAATTATTTTAACTCGTGGGCGGAGAACCGCTGGAGTCCAAACAACATTGAGGGAACTTACCCAAGAGTTGATACCCGCACTTCATCAAGTATCAATGGCGGCTTGAACAGAAACGACTTCTGGTTATATAATACATCCTTCCTTAGAATAAAAAATGTTGAATTAGGATACAATCTTCCCATCGGCATAGCAGAGAAGGCGAAACTTAGCGGAGCGCGCATTTACGTGAATGCTTTTAACCTGGCCACATTTAGCGATGTAAAGGACTTCGATCCTGAAGGTCGGAGCGAAAGCGCTCAGTTCTATCCCCAGCAACAGATTTTCAACGTAGGTGTTAATTTAAAATTCTAGCGGTTTATGAAATATTCTATATATGTCTTAATAGCAATAGCGTGCTGCCTCGTTTCCTGTGACAAGGACTTTCTGGAGGTGAAGCCAACAACTGTAACAGACGAAGCATTGTGGAAAGATGCCGGACTTACGGAGGCCTATATTATAAATTTGTATACTGGCATTCGTATGGCCGATAAAGAGGCGAGTGATGATGAACACAACATTGGTTTCGGTCGAGGATATCACTGGGCGATGTATGCTTCTGTGACAGATGAGGCGGTCTACAGCAACGATGATCAAACATATTTAGTGCAACGGGGCCAACTGAGTCCTGTCCTCTATGGATGGACCAGTACGACGTGGGGAAGAAGTTACAGGGGAATACGGGAAGTAAATCTTGCCCTTCAAAATATTGGAGCAACACCCATAACAGATGCAAGAAGAGCCCTCCTAACCGCTGAACTTCGCTTCATCCGGGCGTACCGTTATTTTGATTTACTGAAGGGGTTTGGTGGTGTCCCACTTATCGGAGACCGTGTCACAACGCTTACGGATGATTTTTCAGGCCTGTACGATCGCAAATCCATCAATGAAACGGTGGATTATATAAAATCAGAACTGGATGCTGTTATCCCTATTTTGCCACAAGACCCGGGAAGCGATTGGGAACGTGGACGCGCAACAAGCACAGCCGCCATGGGCTTAAAATCAAGATTACTGTTGTATGCAGCCAGTCCGTTATATACGTCGGGTACCAATGACGTTGCGAAGTGGCAACAAGCCGCGAATGCAGCCAAAGATATCATGGACCTCAATAAATTTGATCTTGTCAAAAACCTCGATGCTGATCCTGCAGAGAACTACCGCAAGCTTTTCTTATCCGCTCCTGGCATAGAAGATATCTTCTTTCGCGAATACTCGGCGACCAGCCGTGCGATGGCAATGGAGAGAATGAACGCTCCGAATGGCTATGGCGGATGGGGAGGCAATTGCCCTATGCAAAACCTGGTGGATGATTATGAAATGATGGACGGGACGCCGATTGATGATCCCGCTTCCGGTTATGATGCGCAAGATCCGTATGTAGACAGAGATCCAAGATTTTATGCCAGCATACTTTACAACGGAGCTTCTTATCGCGGCCGACAGATCGAGACGTTCCTTCCAGGTGGAAAAGATAGCCCAGCCGGCAACGAACCGTGGAACACATCTCCTACTGGATACTATCTGCGCAAATTTTTAAAAGAAAGTGTTGGACTGGACGACTGGAACAATATGGGCACCTCGCCATGGCGGTACATTCGTTTTGCAGAGATCTTACTAAATTATGCTGAAGCCCAAAATGAAGCCGTGGGTCCGGACCAATCTGTTCACGATGCCGTAAACAAGGTAAGAAACCGCGCAGGTATGCCTAATCTCCCTGCAGGCCTTACAAAAGTTGAAATGCGTGAACGAATTCGCAATGAACGACGGGTTGAGCTAGCGTATGAAGAACATCGCTATTTCGACGTGCGCCGTTGGATGATTGCTGAAGTCGTAGAAAATCAATCTGCGCGGGGGATATACATTACAAAAAATGGCAACGGCACGTTTACCTATGCACCCAAGGAGGCGCTCACAGGTAAAACTTTTGCAGCCAAGCACTATTGGTTCCCGATTCCAATTGAAGAAATAAATGCGTCCAATGGTGCAATCGGACAAAATCCACAATACTAAAAATAAATCACTCTTTCGTTTGGGTTAGAATGATTCGGTGAAGGTTCAATGAACCTTCACCTTATTTTTAGGTACGAGTTGCGAGGTAAGGGGTACGAAATCGTACGAAGGACTCTTATTGCCTTTATCGTAGATGTGACGTTAGGGTACCGCAAAAATTAGTTTGAATAGTAATTCTTTAAAAATTTTAGCACAAAGGAAAATGGAACACAATGCCCTAGTTTTTCGAAAGGTCCTTGCATTATTTTTTGCTTTCAGTTTACTCGCTGGTTGTTCAAAAAATGGATCAATGGAAGTACCCGATAATCAGGCAAAAAATACAATTGTAATCGATCTCAACGATAGGAGGCAAACGATAAAAAATTTCGGTGCATCGGATGCGTGGGTGTGTCAATTTGTGGGCCTTTGGCCCGATGAAAGAAGAAATCAGGTAGCCGATTGGCTGTTTAGTATGGAGGAAGATGCCAACGGAAAACCGAAAGGTATTGGTCTATCCTTATGGCGATTTAACATTGGTGCTGGAAGCGCATCTCAAAATAATATTTCCGATGATTGGAGAAAAACGGAAGGTTTTCTTCAAAGCGACGGGACATACGATTGGTCTAAACAAGCGGGGCAGAAATGGTTTATGCATGCTGCTAAAGCAAGGGGAGTAGATCAATTCGTTGGTTTCACGAATAGCCCTCCTATACAGTACACAAAAAATGGCAAGGCGTATTCCAGTAATGGAGAAGAAGCCAACATCTCAGTAAAAAACTATTTGCCTTTCTCAAAATTCCTGGTCGGCGTGTCTAAGCAATTTGAAAAGGAAGGAATTCCTTTCAATTACTTAAGTCCCTTTAATGAGCCTCAGTGGGAGTGGACTGGTAATGGCCAGGAAGGATCGCCTTTCAAAAACGAGGAGGTATATGCAATTTCCAAAATATTAGACTCCTTAATATCTGCTGAGAGATTAAACATAAAAATTCAAATAGCTGAGGCTGCTAAACTAATTTATCTATATGAAAGGGCTGACAAACAATCAAGAGGTAATCAGATCTTCGAATTTTTTAATGAACAGTCACCATTATTTTTGGGTGATCTTCCAAACGTGGACAAGATTATTTCCGGTCACAGCTATTTTACTTCTGCTCCGGCTGAAAAGTTGAAAAGTGTTCGTGAAAAGACAGCTGAATCACTAAAGACTGCTTCTGTGCCATTGGAATTCTGGCAAAGTGAATATTGTATTCTCGGTGACGATGAAGAGATAGATGCTTCAGGCAAAGACACGGGGATTGCGCCTGCCTTGTACGTTGCAAGATTAATTCATCATGATCTGGTTTTCGCGAATGCGTCCGCCTGGCATTGGTGGTTAGCCGTTTCCGCCTACGACTACAAAGACGGCCTGATTTATGTGGAAAAGAATAAAACAGGTGGACTTGTAGAGGATACGAAACTTTTATGGGCACTGGGCAACTTCAGCAGATTCATTCGTCCCGGCGCACAACGGATAAATGTGACCTCCGAAAGTATTGACGTTAATAATGTCAATCAATTCATGATTTCATCTTATATCAGCGCTGACAATCAAAAACTGGTCACCGTAATTATCAATAATGGTAACAGCGAAGGCTCCATTGCAATAAATACAAAGAGCGGCCAGGTAAGATCCTGGCAGCCCTATATCACTGGGCCCAACGAAGGGGAAATGTTAAAGCCACTTTTACCGATCAATGGCGAGGACGTTGTCGTAGTTCCAAAAAAATCCATTATTACATTGGTGGGCGAAATGCGTTAAGGCGAGTTTGTCAAATCATTATTTCAAGAACAAGATTTGGATCGAATCCATCATGGTTCAATCATATTTGCGGACTAGCGTGTAAACGTTTCAAGCTCCAATCTGGCAGTGACCTGTTAACCTTGAATGAACTCTGTAAGAGCTGACACTGACCTGACTACCTTCATACGCAGGCTACCTTCATCTAAACTTATGGACCAGGAAGCAACCGGGAAAAATTTAGCGACTATTGGCTAGCCACCCACAGCTGGATTGCGCCTTTCATAAAGACTTTTGTGAACGCGACCGTCTAAAATAATTGTGACAGGAAACGTATTTTGACAAGCATCACGAAGGCGAAAAGGAATTGTATGTCATCAAATTTTGTCTCGGGTGGCTTGGTGGCGAACGGGGGAAGTGACAAAAATTAGTTTTTAATCTGTGTTTTATCACTAGACAACCGTTGCGTTACATTTAGATTAGTATCCTTACCAAAAGCAAAAGCAGTTATGAAAAAATTTAAACTTATCACAATTTTATTCATGGTTTTAACCGTGGGTTTTCTTGTCATGCAATGCCAGCATGAGGATGGAGAGGAGATTCCAGTAAATGGGCCCGATCCAATTGAACATGGTGACGAGATCATTCCCTGTACGGGGTGTAATACGGTTCCCGGAGGTGGTGGTATCTGGTATCATGACAAATCGCACTCCAACGTCATGTGGGAAACACAGTACAAAGAATTTGGCTCTCTGCTCACAGGCCGGTTCGATTTCTTCGTCGTAGACGCGCTGAACTTCGATGAGGGAGTTCCTACTAACATTTCATTTGAAGGTCATGTTCGTCTAAATAGTGTTAACACCAGTGAGCCAGGCAGGGATGATGGCTGTTTGCTGGCAACTTTTAAAACCGACATAGATAATACCGATGAAGCTGAAAATCTTGCGACACTTAAATCAATAGCGGGCACTGGCAGATACAGCACGTCTGACGCCGGATTTTTGGTAGACGCCAACTTTACTTTCCTGGGCATTACAAAAGAGGTTACGGTTAAAATGTACTTCGCCCCCAAAAGTGATATTGGTACGGCATTTATGGCCGGTCTTAATTCTGAATTTGATATTAATAAGGCCGATTTTCTACCCAGCGATACCAACATAGGGAACGTGATTAGGATCAAAATCAATACTCTGATGAGAATTAAAAAGTAAATACCAGACGCATGAAAAAGATCCTTACCTATCTGGTAGTCGCACTTTTAATTGCTACTGGCCTCAACGCATGCTATTATGATGAAGTTGCCACGTTTGAAGGAGTTCCCACAAACGTCAGTCTGAAAAACGATGTACAACCCATTTTTGATCGCGATTGCAACATGTCCGGATGTCATGATGCCGGACCCGCCCATAGTCCGAGTCTCGTTAAGGAAAAAGCTTACAAAGATTTAACATCTGGCGGTTACGTGAACACGGCGGATCCTGAAAGTAGCGTGCTGTACCTGTCCGTCAATGGCGGCGGAATGCCCGCCGGACGTGCGCCGTTAAGTGAGAATGATAAAAAACTTATTCTCGGGTGGATAACCGATGGTGCTAAAAATAATTAGAAGCTTTTTAAATAGATCGATATGAAAAATTTAAAAACTATACATAGCAAGACCTTAAGAGTGATATCCACGTTGGGACTTTTACTCATAACAATATCAACATTCGCGCAGGAAGAAGATTCGGTTGCAGCAGCACTGGCCAGTGGAAATAAACCGGTGCGCTCAGTCTTTGAAAGCACGTGGATCATAGACAACCAGACCACACTCGTCCCGCAGAAAGGAACATTTGAGTTCATGATGAACCACAGGTTCGGAACTATCTACAACGGCCTCAGCGATATCTATGGCATTTATGGTTCGGGTGCAAATATCAGACTTGGCTTTAATTACACCTTGTTGGATAGTATTGGATTTGGTGCCTTCAAAGGCAACGTAGCCCTTGGCTTTGGATCTACCAAGAATGGGATGATACAAGACTTCAACCTGAAGTACGGTTTTCTCCAACAAACCCGAAATGGAAGAATACCGGTGAGTGTGACGTATTATGCTAACATGGCTATTGAAACTGCGGACAAAGAGGAAGACCTGCCAAATGGTAATGGATCCGACAGGCTTTCATACTTTCATCAGATAATCGTTTCACGGAAATTTAATGACAAGCTATCCGTTCAGGTGGCTCCGAGTCTTTCACACTACAATGTGGTGGAGCCTGCTTTGTACAATGATCACTTCGCAGTTGCCGTGGCAGGTCGGTATAAAATTTCAGAACAAACATCCGTACTGTTCAACTATGATCAGCCCCTTACTAAACATAAGGACAACAACCCTCAGTTTAATATAAGTACCGGTGTTGAGGTGGCCACGAGTTCACACCAGTTCCAGCTTTTCGTAACGAACTATCCGTACCTCGTGCCGCAGAAAAATAATATGTACAACCAACCGAATACGGTTAATGAGTGGTATCAGGATTTATTTATCGGATTTAACATTACAAGGCAGTGGAACTTTTAAAAACTCTGAATGCATATGAGCAATCTATCCAAAAAAAAATTTTTATTGTCGGGCTTAAGCCTGGCAGCGCTTGCGGCCTTCTTTAAATGGGGACCTGAGCCGGAAAAAAAGAAAACCGCAAAGTTTTTAACGCAGGATGGCAAATTGGTTGAAATTGACCTGGACAAGCTGCCGTCTTCCAGGAAAGCTGCCACCAAAGAAGATGTTCAAAATTGGATTAAAAAATAAACCCTAGACATCTATGGTCGATTTACCAAAAATAATTCCACTGAGCGAGATCAAGAGAAGAAATTTTCTAAAGGGGGCAGGAGCAATGATGGCAGGTCTCGCGGGTTGCAACTCAAAGGATCCATTTACAACGGAAGCCAAAAAAGAACAAGTGCAACCTTCAGGGGAGATGGTCAAACTTCTGTCAACCTCAGGTGAGATCATTGAAGTGGACAAAGCATATTTGAAACCAACCGAAGAAATTCCGTCCATTACGCATATGGCAGAGCGAATGGGAATTGAGGGTAAAAAATTTGTGATGGTGATTGACCTGTCGCGTTGCCGCAATCTTAAAAAATGCCAGGAGGCTTGTAATCACGCACACTTTGTGAGTGACCATCAAAACTGGATCAAAGTGTATCCCATTCAGGAAGGCGAACATACATCACCTTTTTGGCAACCCACCACCTGTATGCACTGCGATGATCCACCATGCGTAAAAGTTTGTCCAGTCGATGCTACCTTTAAACGTGTGGATGGAATCGTGGGAATTGATGCCGATCGGTGTATCGGCTGTCGCTTTTGTATGGCAGCTTGTCCTTACTCTACCCGCGTGTTCAACTGGGATGTACCAATAGTTCCTCAAGAGGTCATGGCGCTGGAGTATTCATCCGAAACAAGTTGTCCTCCTAAAATCGGAACAGTTTCTAAATGTGATTTTTGTCCGGACATGGCCCGAAAAGGAGAATTGCCTCATTGTGTTACGGCTTGTCCCAACGGAGTATTTTTCTTTGGTGATTTGAATGAGGATACTGTCACCAACGGATCGGAGACTGTTCGCTTCAGTGATTTAATCCGTGATCGCTCAGGATATCGATTAATGGAAGACCTCGGCACAAAACCAAGTGTTTATTATTTACCTCCGGTGGATCGTTTGTTCCCGTTTAAAAATGAAGATAAAGGTGAAGCTAAACCTCAAGACCACTCATGAGCCAGGTTACAAACGCATCTAAAATAACCACTGATTTACTGCCCCAGAAGTTTGGAACAGGTGGACGGATCTGGACAGGAATACTGGTGGCCCTTTGTTTACTTGGGCTTTATGGTTACTACCGGCAAGTCACCCTGGGTCTAGTAGTTACCAACATGCGCGACTATGCCTCGTGGGGAATTTACATTTCGAATTTTGTTTTTTTTGTGGCAATTAGTTTAGTGGGTTCACTCATCACCGCTATTTTTCGTCTTGCTAGTGTTGAATGGCGAACACCTTTAACACGCATTTCAGAAATCATTGCAGTGTCGGCCATCTTATTTGCTTCCATCATTATTATCGTGGACATGGGGCGACCTGAACGATTCACACATCTATTCCTCTACGCTCGATTACAATCGCCTATCATGTGGGATGTCATTGTGATCACTACCTATCTTACAATCAGTGTATTGTTTCTTTATTTTCCGCTGTTGCCCGATTTGCCCATCTTAATCAAGAATAGCAAAGACGGAAGTGCACGTCAAAAATTTTACAAATTCATCGGATCATTCTGGAAGGGTACTGATGCACAATTTCGAATTAGCGAAAATGCTCTAAGAATAATTTCGGTCATGATCATTCCGGTTGCATTAGCTATTCATACTGTTACTTCGTGGTTGTTTGCCACCACGTATCGCCCGGGGTGGGACAGCACGAATTTTGGCGCTTATTTCGTTTCGGGTGCATTTTTAGTTGGGGCTGGCGGAGTGGTGGTAGCGATGTATGTGTTTCGTAAAGCTTATCATCTGGAGGCATACATCACAGAAAAACATTTCAATAATATGAGTAAGATCGTGGTGTTGCTGGCGCTTGTGTATTTGTATTTCAATATTAATGAATACCTGGTACCCGCCTTCAAAATGAAAAAGGCAGAGGAACATCATCTACAGAGTTTGGCTACTGGAGATTTCGCCCGCTTGTTCTGGTCGGCCATCTTCATGAGTATGATCGTTCCAGTTGTGGTGTTGTTATTCCCCAAAGGAAGAAAACCATTCCCTGCTTTTTTAATGGGAATCGTGGTAGTGGTAGGTTCATGGTTTAAACGATACATAATTGTTACACCTACGATGCTGAGTCCATTTCTTCCGATGTACGACGTACCCGAGTCCTACAAACATTATTTTCCATCGTGGGAGGAGTGGGCTATCACAACTGGGTCGCTAGCCGGGACGTTGCTCATCATTACAATTTTTACACGCTTGTTTCCCATTATTCCCATTCATGAAACGATTGAAGAAATGGAACATACTAAACAGGAAAAGGTATGAAGCAAATCAAACATTCAATCGGATTGATTGCGACGGCATTGTGCTTGATACCTTTGCTGGGGCAAGCGCAGGATAAACCTGCAAAAGGCATCATTAAAATTGATCTCACCTATCACCAGCTGAATAATGACCTGCCGATAATAAAAGTATCAGCAAAAACTAAAAAGGAGAAAAAGTTTCAGCCTGTTGAGGGAGTAGAGATTAATCTCTTTTTTAATGGGGAAACCTCGCAGGGTTTTATGGGCAGAGTAAAAACTAACAGCAACGGTGCCGGGTCTTTATCGATGCCAACGAGGTTTAAAAACCAATGGGATTCATTGTATAGTTTAAAGTTCATCGGTACGCTTATACAAAACGATAGTTTTGAGGATCAATCAACTGAACTGGAAATATCGAAAGCAAAAATTGAACTCACCCTGGAAGATATTGACAGTGCTCGCACGATCCATGCAAAAGTTTTAGCCTTTCAGGATACTGGCTGGGTGGCTCAACCCGAAACCGAAATTAAGCTGGTCGTCAGAAGGCTGATGAGCGACTTAGCGGCTACAGAAGAGGAAACCTTCACCACAGATAAAAATGGAGAAGCTTCGGCCGAATTTGGCCTGACCATCCCTGGCGATGCCCAAGGAAACATTGTCATTGGAGCGAAAATTGATGATCATGAGATGTTTGGAAGCCTGGTTTCGACGACGGCTGCAAAATGGGGCGTGCCGCTGGATCCTGATGATAGTTTCGCGAAAAGTTTCGCAAAAAGAACTTTGTGGGCTACACGCGATAAAACTCCACTTTGGTTGCTTATTTTTCCTAACTTGATAATCGTTACGGTGTGGGGGATTATCTTCTACCTGGTTTATCAGATTAACCGGATCAAAAAGCTTGGAAGAACAAATGACGTATAATTGAACTTATAACCCTTTAAACTCTTAATACTTAGCCTATGAAAATGAAATATTATTTGATTGGATTGCTAATGGTTAGCACCGTCTTTTTTTCATTCACGTATTATCAGACAAAACCTTGGGCAGTGCCGGAAAAAAATGCTAAGATGGCAAATCCTGTCAAATCCGATGCGGAAACAATTAAGGTTGGTAAGGAAATGTGGACTAAGCATTGTGTGTCATGTCATGGTAAAACCGGAGCCGGCGATGGAACCAAAGCTGCGCAACTGGAAACTGCTATGGAGGATATGTCAGCAGCAGCAGTGCAGGGGCAGTCCGATGGTGAATTGTATTACAAAATCGCAGAAGGCCGTGACGAAATGCCTTCTTTCAAAAAGAAAATTCCTGATGCTGAAGACCTCTGGTCAGTTGTTAATTATATAAGAACGCTAAAGAAGTAGTTCCAAAATACGAGACGCTTGTAAAAAATCTGTCTTCAAGGAGGCAGATTTTTCATTTTATAGCGGTTTCGATAATTAGTTCTATTTAAGTTGTAGGCGAAGCGCTCAATTCTTTGCAATGAGCTCAACAAAATAATACTTATCGTATATGTCAAACGGAGATTCTTCTATCAAACGACTCACGCCCGAAGAATGGGAACAAGCGTGGCAGAAACATTGGAAAAAAGCACAGCTCAACTACGAACTTCCACCTTCCGATAAAAAATCTGCGAATGATGAACATCAATTCCTGACGCAGCACCGCAGCAAGGAGAAAGAACTAAAAAGGTTAGCGCGGATCAACAAGGAGTTTGAAATGGGCTTTAAGAAACTGGGCCGTTTGGGTCCTGCTGTGACGGTATTCGGTTCCGCTCGTTTTAAACCTGGGGAACCTTTTTACGAACTATCACGGAAAACGGGAAATCTATTTTCAAAAGCTGGCTTTACCGTTCTCACGGGTGGTGGTCCTGGTGCCATGGAAGCTGCTAACCGAGGTGCGCATGAAGCGGGAGGTCCAACGTATGGCTTAAATATTAAACTTCCTCACGAGCAACAACCCAACCCATACGTGACGGATAGTTTCGAATTCAATTACTTTTTTGTCCGGAAAGTAATGCTGGTGAAATATTCCTGTGCTTTTATTGCAGTGCCTGGCGGACTTGGAACACTGGACGAACTGTTTGAAGCTGCCACATTAATTCAATGTCAAAAAATCGGGCCTTTCCCGTTGATCCTTGTCGGGCAGGAATTCTGGACCGGATTGCGTGATTTTGTTTCGTTCATGGCTTCGCAAGGTGTTTTCACGGAGCAAGAGATAGGCTTCTCCCGGATTGTTGACACGCCAGAGGAGGCAGTGGAATTGGTGTTGCAGAGTTTTCCAAAGGATTTTATTAAGGAGCTCAAACCTTCGTCCGCGCCAAAAACAAAGAAAAAATAAATCGATTCAAAAAATGAAAATTAAATTTTTCGGAGCGGTCGGCGGCGAAGTAACTGGCTCGTCTTACCTTATTCAGACAGCAGAATCAAATGTTATGATCGATGCCGGCATGTTCCAAGGCGGCCGGGCATCAGAAGAAAGGAATAAACTTCAAGAAGGCGCTACCCCTGATAAGATAAATGCACTGCTGCTTACACATGGTCACCTCGACCACACCGGTCGCGTTCCTCTCCTGATCAAATATGGATATGACGGCCCGATTTATGGTACAACGGAAACTTTGGCACTGACTCAGATTATTTTGCAAGATTCGGCAAGATTACAAGCAGCAGATGCAATGCGAAAAAACAAAAAGGCATGGAGGAAGGCTGAACCGATGGTGGAGCCACTTTACAACACCGAACATGTGGAGTATATGGATGAGCTAGCAGTTCCCGTGTCCTTCAATAAACCGGTGAAAATAACCAATGATATTACAGCCCGATGGATCGAGGCAGGTCATATGCTAGGATCTGGTAGCATTGAAGTCATTGTTACCGAAGAAAACAAAACAAAGACCATCATTTTTTCCGGCGACCTTGGGCCGTTAACACTCCCGTTCCTAAGGCCGTATGAACATTTTTCCAAGGCCGATTTAGTAATTATGGAATCCACCTACGGCGACCGTTGTCATAAGCCATACGATCAAACCTTG
>Ga0111538_10002067_pt1 | contig 28255 bp, 20 predicted proteins | sample SoiMethybrSBSTD1_FD_79669 | JGI IMG/M metagenome (GOLD analysis project Ga0111538, IMG submission 79669) | Bulk soil microbial communities from a Populus tree surrounding site in Tennessee, USA - Soil MetaG P. TD hybrid SBSTD1 (version 2)... | ecosystem: Environmental > Terrestrial > Soil >... | reverse complement strand
GCTTCGCCCCGCCGGCCCCCCCATCGCCGTTCGCTCGCGGGGACCCCGCCGCCCCGCTCCGCTCCGGCGCGCGCGCCTCTGCGGCGCGCGTGGTAACCGGGGGGCTTCGCCCCGCCGGCCCCCCCCATCGCCGTTCGCTCGCGGGGACCCCGCCGCCCCGCTCCGCTCCGGCACGCGCGGCTCTGCGGCGCGCGTGGTAACCGGGGGCTTCGCCCCGCCGGCCCCCCATCGCCGTTCGCTCGCGGGGACCCCGCCGCCCCGCTCCGCTCCGGCGCGCGCGCCTCTGCGGCGCGCGTGTTAACCGGGGGGCTTCGCCCCGCCGCTCGTCTACTTGTCGTCGCCGAGTGCCATCACGAAATACTTGGCCGGGGACGTTCCGATGTTCTTCCAGCCGTGTTCGTCGTTCGACGCGATGTAGACGGCGGAGCCAGGACCGAGCCGGCTCGTCTTCATGGCGACCGTTACCTCGAGCGTGCCCTCGCGGAGGAGCAGCAGCTCCTCGTGCACGTGGCGGTGCGGCGCGTGCGGCACCTGGCCTGCCGAGAGAGAGGTCTCGTGCAGATCGATCCGATAGCCGGAATGCGTCATGCCGGTGAACATCTGACGGATCTCGGTGGTGCTGTTCTTCTGGACCTTGAGCTCGTCGGAGGAGAAGATTCCGGACGGCAGCGTGGCCTGAGCACCGTGGATGCGGATGACGAGAATCGCGGCCGCCAGAAGCGACGATGCGACGCAGATCGCCCCTCGTCGTGACATCATCGACATGACACCTCCTCGTATGAGAAAGCGGCAGTATAGGGCACTCGCGTTCGCCACGCTGGCTGCGGCGATCGTCTCGGCAAGCGCTCCAGCCCAGTCTCTGCCGACGCCGCGGCTGTATGTCTTGGACTGCGGCACGCTGGCCGGTCGTAATCTCCGCACGTACGGACTCCCCGACGAGCCGCGGGACATGTCGGTGGCGTGCGCGCTCATCGTCGACGGGGCGCGGACGCTGCTCTGGGAGACCGGACTCGGCGATCGATTTGCAGGTGGCCGGGAGACGCCAAGAGATCCGGGGTGGCGCGTCGGCCGTACGTTGCAGAGCCAGCTCGCGCAAATCGGCGCCGACCCCGCGACGATCACGTACCTCGCGATCTCGCACATGCACGCCGACCACACCGGCAATGCCAACGACTACGCCCGTGCCACGTGGCTCGTGCAGGAGGCCGAGCGCGAGTTCGCCTTCAGGCCGGGCGCGGACACGTCGTCGTACCGCGCGCTGTCGGAGAGTCGCGCGATGGTGCTCCACGGCGACCACGATGTCTTCGGTGATGGCGTCGCGACCCTCGTGGCGACACCGGGCCACACGCCTGGGCACCAGTCGCTTGTCATAAAACTGCCGAGGGCCGGCACGATCATTCTGTCAGGCGACCTCTACCACTACCCCGAAGAGCGGACGGCGAAGACATTTCCGGGTTTCGAGTTCGATCGCGCGAAGAGCGCCGCGTCACGAGCCGCCGTTGAGGGGATTCTGGAGCGCACACGCGCCCAGCTCTGGATCGAACACGACATCCTCGGGTACGGCCCGCTGAAAAAGGCGCCGGCGTACTACGAGTAACTCGCACGATGCCCCTGAACCGTTGAACCCTATACTGAGAGCGCGACGATGCCACGCATCAACAAGCGCGAGTTCCTTCGAGCTTCGAGTTGCGCCGGTCTGGGTTGGCTCCTCGGCGACTCGGTCTGGGCCAGGTTCGCCGACGTGCCGCCACGCCAGCTCGCGCAGCGCGAAGACTTCTGGGAGACGATCCGCTCGAACTACCGGCTGAAGCCCGACTACATCAACCTCGAGAGCGGCTACTACAGCATGCAGGCCGAGCCCGTCCTCGAAGCGTTCATCGCGAAGGTCCGTCAGGCCAACTACGAGGCGTCTTACTACCTGCGTACGAAACAGGTCCCCGACAAGCTCGCGATACGCACACGCCTCGCCGCAACGGCCGGCTGTTCGGCCGACGAGCTCGTCATTACACGTAACACCACGGAGTCGATCGCGACCGTGGTCAACGGCTACGACTGGAAGGCGGGCGACGAGGCCGTCATGGCCGAGCAGGACTACGGCCACATGGTCGCGCAGTTCAAGCTCATCGCGCGCCGGTACGGCACCGTCAACAAGGTCGTCTCGGTGCCCGGCGATCCGAAATCGGACGACGAGATCGTTCAGGTCTACGCAAAGGCGATCACGCCGCGCACGCGGCTGCTGATGGTAAGCCACATGATCAACGTCACCGGCCAGATCTTGCCGGTGCGGAAGATCGCCGACCTGGCGCACGCACGGGGCGTTGACGTCCTCGTTGACGGCGCGCACGCGTTCGCGCACTTCGACTTCAGGATCCCGGACCTCGGTGGCGACTACTACGCCGCCTCGCTCCACAAGTGGCTCGGGTGTCCGCTCGGCACGGGCATCCTCTACGTGCGCAAGGACAAGATCACGAAGCTCTGGCCGATCTACGCCGACTGGCGCATCACCGACGACGCCGACATCGGGAAGCTGAATCACACCGGCACGCATCCGGTGCACACGGACCTCGCGATCGACAGCGCGATCGCGTTCCACAACTCGATCGGCATCCAGCGCAAAGAAGCGCGGCTGCGCTATCTGCAGACCTACTGGACGAGCAAGGTGCGCGGGATGAAGAACATCGTACTGAACACGCCGTCGGACCCCGCGCGCACGTGCGCCATCGCGAACGTCGGCATCACGGGCGTCACCCCCGCGGACCTCGCGGCGACGCTGTTCGACAAGTACCGCATTTTTACGAACGCCGTCGATAATCCCGCCGGCGGCGTGCAGGGCGTGCGCGTGACGCCCCATGTGTTCATCCTGCCCAGAGAGCTCGACGTTCTAGTGAAGGCGATTGCCGAGATCGCCCGAGCGGTCTGAGGGGCTGACGGTTCAGCGGCCTGGAAGGAATCCCGCCGGGACATCAACTGTGCGACAGTCTCTTCGCTCCGCCGGCGGGCCGTTCGCGGCGATCGTGGCGTGCGCCCTCGCGCTGGCGCCAGCCCCCAGGGTGCAGGACGATCTCGCCGCCGCGCTCCAGGCCAAAGTCACGGCGCTCCTGACCGAAGCGCACGTCCCAGGCATCACGGCCACGGTGACGATGCCGGGTGACCGCGTGTTCGATGCGGCCGCGGGTTGGGCGGACGACGCGCAGACGGTGCCGGTGACGAAGACGTCGCGCATGCCGGCGGGCAGCGTCGGCAAGACGTTCGTCGCCGCCGCGATCCTTCGCGCGGTCGACGCGGGCCGTCTCGATCTCGACGCGAAGATCAGCGCCGCGGTCGGCGACGAGCCGTGGTTCGCGCGCGTGCCGAACCACGCCGACCTGACGTTGCGCCTGCTGCTCCAGCACCGGAGCGGCCTGCCCGATGCGCAGGAATCGCGAGCGTTCGTCGACGCGATTGCGAACAATCTCGACAGGACGTGGACGCCCTCCGATCTGATCGCGTTCGTGCTCGACAAGAAGCCGCGCTTCCGCGCCGGCGCGAAGTACTTCTACACGGACATGAACTACATCGTCGCGGGCGCCGTGTTCGAGAAGGTCATGGGCACGCCGCTCTTCCGCGCGATCGAAAACGAGCTGCTGGCGCCGAACCAACTGTCCGACACGGTCGCGCAGGACCGGCGCGACTGGCGCGGTGTGGTGCCCGGGCTGCTGGAGCCCGACGCGGTGAAATGGTTCCATCACAGGTGGAGCATGGCGGACGCGCGCCCTGTCTTTGCTGCGCAGGCCGAGTACGGCGGCGGCGGACTGATCTCGACCGCGCACGATCTCGCGCGCTGGGCCCGCGTGCTTTATGAAGGGCGCGTGTTCACCGCCGCGCGGCTCGAGGAAATGCTCAATGCGCTGCCGTCGGGCGATGGCGACAAATACGGCCTCGGACTCACCGTCCTGCAATCCGGCGCGGGCCCGGTCTACGGCCACGACGGCACCATGTTCGGCTACCAGACGGTGATGCTCTACTTTCCGAAGGACCAAGTCAGCGTCGCGGTCCAGATCAACGCGGATCTGATGAAGTCGCAAAAGGTCGGTCCGGGCTCGCTCGCGGGCCAGATCGTCGGCATCGCGATTCGATCACTTCACGGAAAGTGAGCCTGGGCCGGACACGTCCTCGCCAAGATGAGGCCCAATCGCTTCCCCACTGCATGGCCGCAGCGCACCAGATCGGGCGAATTGACCAGCGACGGCGGTCCGGGCGTCGGCATGGTCTTTGCTCATCTGGAGCCTATGCGACGTCCCGTCCTCGTGGCCTTCGCGCTGGCGGCGATCACTGTGGCAGGGGCGACCGCTTGTGCGCAGCGGAAGGCCACGGACGCCGTCGCCGCCGCAGTGAAGGCCGCGCTGGCGGGCCGGCCGCCGAAAGGCGTGACGCGCGAGATCTGGCAGACCGCCGCGCGCTTCTACACCGCGCGCCACGGCGCGCCCGCGTGGGTGGACGGACGCCAACCCAACAAGCGATCGGCGGCCGCGATCGCGTCCCTCGATCGCGCCCGGCTGCATGCGCTCGATCCGGCCGACTACGACGCCGCCGCGCTCGTCGCTGAGCGCGCCGCCCTCGCCGATTCCAAAGTCACAGACGAGGACACCCGGCGTGCGCCGTCCCTTGCCGGCTTCGATCTCCATGTGACGACGGCGATGTTGACGCTCGCACGCGACGTCGCAGTGGGACGCAGGTCGCCCGCTTCTCTCGATTCCCGCTGGAAAGCGCGCCGTCAGCCGCCCGACCTCGCGGCCGGGCTCGCGGGCGCGATTGACGGCAATCTCGACGCGTGGCTGGACGTCGTGCGACCCGTCCATCCCGAGTACGGACAGCTGCAGCAGGCCCTGCGCAATCTCGCAGGCGTACAGCAGCGCGGCGGCTGGCCGCGCGTTGACGGGCGTGCGCTCGCGTCGCGCCGCTCGAGCGCCGCCGTGATTCCACTGCGCCAGCGCCTCGCGGCCGCCGGGTTCCTCGACGAAGCGTCGGGCGGGTCGAAGTCCGCGGTCTACGACGAGACTGTCGACGCCGGCGTGAGGGCCTTCCAGGAACATCACGGCGTGAAAGCGACGGGCACCGTGGACGCCGCGACCGCGGCGGCGATGAACGTGAGCGTCGACGATCGCCTCGCGCAGATCGGCCTGAACCTCGAGCGCTGGCGATGGATGCCCGACGACCTCGGCGCGCGGCATCTGCTGGTGAACATCCCGCAGTTCCTCGTCACCGCGCGCGAAAGCGGCAAGCCCGTCCTCGACATCCGCGTCGTCGTCGGCAAGGTCGGCAACAACACGCCGGTGTTCAGCGGCGAGATGCAGACCGTCGTCTTCAGCCCGTACTGGAACATTCCCGAGAACATCCTCGCCGGCGAGACCGCGCCGGCCGTGATCAAGGACCGCAACTTTCTCGCCAGGAACAACATGGAGGTGCTGCGCGTCAACCCGCGCGGCGCCGAGCGCGTGAGTGTCGACGACATCGACTGGAGCGACACGGAGTCGCTGAAGCAGTTCTCCGTGCGCCAGCGGCCCGGCGCGCAGAACGCACTCGGCCACGTGAAGTTCCTGTTTCCGAATCCCTACGACGTCTACCTGCACGACACGCCGTCGGACTCGCTGTTCTCGCGCCAGGGCCGCGCGCTCAGCCACGGCTGCGTGCGCGTCGAAGAGCCCGAGACGCTGGCGATCTACGTCCTCCGCGGTTACGACGCGTGGCCCGCCGAGCGGATCCTGACCGCGATGCATTCGGGTGACGAGCAGCACGTGAAACTCAAGACCTCGATACCCGTGCACATCGTCTACTTCACCGCGTGGGTGGACGACGACGGTGGGATGCATTTCCAGAACGATGTCTACGGCTACGACGCGCGTCAAAAGCGACAGCACCATGACTAGGGCTGAGTTACCATTCGCAAGCTCGAGGCAACTTCATGCGGCTAATGCAAGTGCGGGACAAGTCCGGCCGTCACGTCGTGGCGAGCGAGGGCCAGGTGTCGTGGATCGTCCACCGCTATCGCACGATCTACGAGCTGGCCAACGCGGCGATCTCCAGGAAGGCGACGCTCGGCGCCATGGTCAGGTCGGCGGGGAGAAAAGCCGACGCGGAGCCGGCGGCGCTGCTCGCCGCCGGCCGCGTCCTGCCGCCGATCGATCACCCGGATGCGGCGCACCTCATCGTCACCGGCACCGGACTCACGCATCTGGGGTCAGCCGCCACGCGCGACTCGATGCACCAGGAGGCGCCGGCCCCCGCAAAAAGGGAAGAGGCGCTGACCGACTCGATGAAGATGTTCCGCCTCGGTCTCGAGGGGGGAAAGCCGGCGCCCGGCACGATGGGCGTGCAGCCGGAGTGGTTCTACAAGGGCGACGGCTCGTCGGTCGTGGCGCCCGGGCAGCCGCTCGTGTCGCCGTGGTTCGCGCAGGACGGCGGCGAGGAGCCGGAAGTGGCCGGCGTGTACGTCATCGGCAAGAACGGGACGCCGTACCGTCTCGGCCACGTCCTGCTGAACGAGTTTTCCGATCACGTCGTCGAGCGCGGTAACTATCTCTGGCTGGCTCATTCCAAGCTTCGTCCGGTGTCATTCGGTCCGGAACTGCTCCTTGGCCCGTTGCCTGCGGACGTTCGCGGCACCTCGCGCATCCGGCGCGGCAAGACCATCGTCTTCGAGCAGCCGTTTCTGACCGGCGAAGCCAACATGTCGCACTCGCTGGCGAACCTCGAAGCGCACCATTTCAAGTACGACGCGTTCCGCCGCCCTGGCGACGTGCACATCCACACGTTCGGCACCGCCACGCTCTCGGTCGCGGCCGGCGTCACGACGCAGCCGGGCGACGTGTTCGAGATCAGCGCGCCGGACTTCGGCCTGGCGCTCGTGAATCCGCTGGCGACGGGTCGAGGAAAGCCGGTGACGGTCAGGCGGTTGTGAGCCTCAGGTAACATGCCAGCCTGATGCGAGTGTTGTCGTTCGCCGCGGCGTCCATCCTCGCGGGTCTGTTGCTCGAGGCGTTGCCCGCCCCGCCGGCGGAGTGGCCGGGGTTCCGTGGTCCTGAGATGGACGGGCTCGCCCTTGCGTCCAACCTGCCCGAGCGTTGGTCGGCACGGGAGCACGTGACCTGGGCGGTCGACGTCCCCGGACAGGGCTGGTCGTCGCCGATCGTCGCGAACGGGAACGTGTACGTGACGTCGGCGATCAGCGGCAAGCCGTTCAAGAAGCCGGCGCCGGGCATCTACGGCAACGACTACATTGCCGAACTACGAGCCGCCGGCCTGTCGAGCGCCGAAGTCAACCGCCGGCTGCGCGCGCGCGACAACGAGGTGCCGGAGGAATCGGACGCGATCCGCTACATGGTCTACGCGTTCGACGCGCGCACCGGCGCGCGCAAATGGGAGCGCGAGGCCCACCATGGGCTGCCGATCGGGGGCCGGCACCGCAAGAACACCTACGCGTCCGAAACGCCGTTCACCGACGGCGAGCGGATCTACGTGTCGTTCGGGTTGAACATCGGACTCTTCTGCTACGCGCTCGACGGCACGCTGCTCTGGAAGCGCAGCTGGCCGCCGCAGCCGATCTACCTCGACTTCGGCACTGGATCGTCGCCGATCGTGCACGCCGGTCGCGTCTACGTCCTGCAGGACAGCGAGCGCGAGTCGTTCCTGGCGGCGCTCGACGCGAAGACCGGGGCGGACGTCTGGCGCGTCCCGCGCACGGAGAAGAGCACCTTCAACCGCACGTCGTCGTGGTCGACGCCGCGCATCTGGACGAACTCGATACGGACCGAGATCGTCACCACCGGGCACGGCTTCATCCAGAGCTACGGCCTCGACGGCCGCGAGCTCTGGCGCATCGCGCGCGTTTCGATGCCGCTCGCCTCCCCCGTCACCGCGGGCGACATCCTGTTCGTGGGCACCGGCGCGCAGGAAGGCGAGGCGGCGCGACCGTTCTTCGCCATCAACGCCGGCGCCAGCGGCGACATCACGCTCACCGGCGAGGCGACGAGCAACGCGTCCGTGCGCTGGACGCACCCGCGGGCCTCGGGCTACACGCCCTCACCGCTCGTGCACCAGGGGCGCGTGTATCTCGTGCACGATCTCGGGACGATGCTCGTGCTGTCGGCCGACACCGGCAAAGAAATCTATCGGGCCCGCGTCGGCGGCTCCGGACACACCTTCTCCGCGTCGCCGGTGGCCACCGCGAGCCGCATCTATTTTTCAGACGAGGAAGGCGTCACGATCGTGCTCGACGCCGGCGACAGCTATCAGGAGATCGCGCAGAACGACCTCGGCGCGATGACCCTCGCCTCGCCCGCCGTCGCGGGCAACGCGTTGTTCATCCGGACCGACAGCAGGCTCTATCGGATCGAGTAGCCGCCGGGGTGGAAGCGCTGCGCGCGTCTTGAGGCGCGGTTACTTGACGCGCAAGTTCTGGACTTTTCGCTCGCCTTCTTCGAGCGAGACGAGGACGGACGTCGGCAGCAGCTTCCGCAGGAATTGCGGGTCGCGCCATTCGTCCGGTTCGGCGCCGTCGACGACGGCGAGGCGGAATGAACCGGGCCGCAGCGCCTTGAACGAGAACTGTCCGCTCGTCCCGACTGTGCTCGACTGAACACGCTCGAGGCCGGCCGGCCACAACTGCTCGTCGGCCGGGAACGCGACGACGATCCGGCCGCTCTTCGGCTGGCCCGACGGGTCGGCGACGGTGCCGGAGAGTTCCGTGCTCCGATCGCGCAACGTGAGGTTCAGTCCATGGACGTCGCGATCGCGCGGGACGTCGAGAAAGGTGTCGAGCGTGTCCACGCCGGAGAACATGGCAGACGAGACATTCCAGGGCGAGACCAGGCCCGCCACCTCGACGGAGTACCTGCCAGGGGGCACGTTCTCGACGATGAACGTCCCATCCTCTGCTACTTTCGTGCCGAACCGGCCACCGCGCGATGAAAGGCTCTCGAGATCCAGATGCAGCTGGTTGAACGGCGGGCGCTCGCCCTGCCCGTCGAAGGCGACGCGGCCGTGCACGGCGCGCGGCGGCTCGAGGGTGAGCGTCAGGCTGGACGGCGCGCCGCCGGCCACCGAGACGTCGGCTGACGCCGATCCTCGGGCTGCGCTATCCCGCGGCTCGTCCGGCTTTATTTCAGCCACAAGTTCCACGTTGTCAAAGACGGCTTTCTCGCGGGGCATCTCCATCACGAGGTCGTACGTCAGATTCACGGCGCGGTGGAAGATCGCTTTCTTGAGCGTGAGTTTTCCAACGCTGCTTCGGCCAAGCGGATTCGCACGCACTTCGTAGCTGCCCGGAACGACCCGCTCGAACGCGAAGCGGCCGTCGGCATCGGTCTCGGTCTGTTGATCGGGATCCTCGTCGCTCGCCCCGGCGGCCGTGAGGGAGACTGACAGGCCGGCGACCGCGCGCCCGTCCGGGTCCATGACCACGCCAGTCACTCTTCCGAGCGGCAGGAGCGGCAACGACAGATCCACATTCGTTCGCTCCTCGCCGAGCCCCAGAGCGATCGACGACGCGGCGCGCGCGGTGGACGCGCCGGAGTAGTACGCCGGCGCAAAGCCGTTCGGATGCGCGCCGCCGCTCCCTTCCGGAATCGTGTCGTCGGCCGGCCTGACGCTCACCACGTACTCGCGCGGCGGCAGCAGTGAAATCCGATAGGTGCCGCGCTCGTCGGTGTCGGCCCTCCCGATTCGCTCGAGCATCCGGGCGCCGTGGCGCGTCACCCAGCGCGACGCGATGACCGTCGCACGAAAGAGCGGCTCTCCTTGATCATCCCGGACCACGCCGGCAATCACGCCGCCGTGCGAGAGCGGCACGACGAGCCGGTCGATCTGCTGCCGGTCGCGCAGCGGAATCTGCGTGCCGTGCGTGTTGGTTCCCGGGCGTGCCTGTCCGTACTCGGTATCGAGATAGCCCGGCTTCGAGACGCTCACCGAGTAGTCGCCCGGGGCGAGCTTCTCGAACGCGAAGCCGCCGCTCGCGTCGGTCAACGTCTGCCCCTCGCCCGCCGCTCCGGACAAGGTCACCTGCGCAAACCGCACGGCGCGCCCCGACTCGGCGTCCACGACGGTACCCGCCAGCCGGCCGGTCCCGGCCGGAACCTGCCGTGGCGCCTCCTTGTCCCGATCCTGCGAGGCCGCCACCGGCCACGCCAGACACACGAGCAACAGGCATGCAAGGGCTTGTCTGGTCATGAATAGTTTTGACGAGTGGCGGCCGACAAAAGTCCGGGGCAGAATGAATGCGGATAGCCGCAGGTGCACGCGATGACCAGGTCCCGCCTCGTCGCTGTGCTTTGGCTCCTGGTGACGGCCCCCGCGCATGGCGGCTCGACGCAAGAGCAGACTCCGCCAGCGCTCCTCGCGAACCCTGGCGGGTTGCAGTTACTCGCCGTGACGGCAGCCGCGGAGCCGACGCTCCGTGTCGTGCTCCCGGGACGGCCGACCTCAGATCGCTCAATCGAAGTGCGCGTCCCCGAGCACGTGACGGCCGTCAGACGCGGGAGTATGGCGGCAGAACAGCTCTTTCTCCCCGGTCCCAACTCGGCGGGAGGTGCGGTCGCATGGCGGGCCGCCGGACGCGCGATCGAGTACGAGCGGGATCTGCCGGGACCTGTGCACCTGCTCGCGCGAGCGACGCTCGAAGACGACGGCGTGCGCTTCCGCTACGAGCTCACGAGTCGCTCGTCTACCGCCTACGACATGATCACGGCCGTCACCGATCCCCGGCTGACCGGCATCTTTCACGACGTGCGCCTGGAACGCACGTATGTGCACCATGCCGACGGCTTCGATCTGATCGCGTCAGACGTGCCAGGGCGTCTGACGCTGCCGCTCGACCGCTGGTTACCGGCGCGCGTGCTGGCGTCCTTCACCTGGCCGGTCGCGCTGCAGCGCGTCGAGCAGCGCGGCGACGGCATCACCTACTACCACAAGGCGCGCGCGGTCGACGTGCCGTTACTGGTCACCCGCTCGACCGACAGCGAGTGGCTCGTCGCGAGCTTCGCGCACGCCCCGGGGAATGTCTGGAGCAATCCCGAGCTCACCTGCCAGCACGTCGACCCGCAAGCGCCCCTCCTGCCGCGGCAGCGCGTCGTCCTGGAAGTGAAGATGCTGGTCATGCGCGGATCGCTCGACGACGCCCTCCGGCTGGCGATTCGTCAGCGTGCGGCGATGAAGTAGAAGCTCTATCTTCTGTCGATGCGAAAGGAGATGGCGAGCCCGATATGGGGGTGCGGCTCGAGGAAGGTGCGGGTGCCGAAGACCGCCGCGTCGACGCCAAAGCTGCGCGTCAGGTTGAAGCCGGCCCCGGCCGCCGGATACCAGCTGCCTTGCGAATACCGGCCGGCACCCCGCAGTTCAATCGCACCAAGCCTGTACTCCATGCCGACGCGGAAATTGGTTGACCCCAAACCCTTCGAGTACTCCGTGTAAGCAGACCACGCATCCCTGTGATAGGAGAGGTCGCCGGTATAGGTGAAGGGCAACTCGATTTGAGTCGAAAGGTCTGTGCGGGGAAACTTGACATGAACGAACTCGGTGCCGTTGAAGAGACTCACGAGACCGAGCTCATGTCGGGTGAGGTCTTTCCACTTGATCCTGTTCTCGACGCCGCTCACACCGGCGCCGAAGTCCCAGCGATTGACGACGAAGGCCACGCCGAAATCGAGGGACAGACCGATGCCCTTTGACGACGTGCGCCATTGGAGGGTGAAAGGCGTTTCGGGAGGGTTGGGCAAGAGGAGACCATTCGGGTCGGTGTCCAGTTGCAGCTTCGCATTGAACTCGTCCAGGCGAAAACCCTGCAAATGGTGGTAGTTCGCCATGACATACATGCCATTGCGACTGGCACCAGGGCCGTCCTGTCCGAAGAGCGGGAAACGCGCGCGATACGATCCGGTGATATCGAGGGCAAGCTGGTCTGTCTCCCCTCCGCCGATGCCCATGCTCGCCGATCGAACGTACCTGTCGGTTGAGCTGTTCAGCAGTTTCTCGAACTCAGCATCGAAATCCGCATATGCCTGCGCGGCGAGATAGGGACCCGCGCCGACGTAAATCCCCTGAAAGCTCCGCCTGCCCTCGTGCAGCCGGAACGTGTGGCCCCACGTCATCGCCATGAGACCTTCTGCGGACGTGACGAGAGGACTCTCGAATCCTTCTCCGCGGTAGGCATTCAGGTCGGACTGGAGCTGGGCTTTGATCATGTCGCCGAAGAACGACCGAGCGGTGATGTCTTCGCTTCGCCCGAAGACGAAGTGCAGCGGGCTGCTGCTGAACTCTACAGCGCGAGAGAAGTCGAAGTCCTCACGGTTCGGGTAGAACACGCGGACATCGCTCAATACCTTCACCAGTCCCACCGGGATCAGGATCGACCGGTACCGACGCTGCCGTTCGACGAGCTTCGAGGCCACATTCGGCGTCCCTCCGGCGCCCCCCAATGCGATTCGTCTGGCGTCGAAGCTGTAGTTCTGGGCGGACGCCGATGAGGCCGTCGATGTGAGCAGGAGCACTGCGACGAGTGCGCCTCGCCATCTCCGCGTACGCATTTGCTTGTCTCCGGTGGTGATGAAGGAGGGAGTCTACCCGACGCTGGCCACGCAAATTCTACATCGTGAGCGGCGCCATTGTATATCCTTCGTTCCTCCGGCGCCTCGAGCCCGGTGGTCTAATCTCAACTCATGTTCGCCCAGCTGTCCTGGCCGGCGACGCTCCTCGTGATCGCCGGATCGATCGGCTTCATGCTCTTCGCGTCCTGGGCGCTGACCGAAATCAGTCGCGGCTCATTGCTGAAGACGTTCATCATCGCGACCGTGGCGGCCGCGATGATCGCGGTGGGACTGCTCATCGTGCTGGCGGTGCTGAGCCGGCGATAGGTCAGGCCGGGACGCTCGGCCCGCGCGCGTTGTTCAACTCCGCTTCGCCGTGCTACACGTCCAGTTCGTAGGCCACTGCGATGCGCTGACACTCGGCCGCACTATGCGCGGCGTCGCGCGCCGCCGCGTAGATGGTGTCCGGATGCGTGCCCAGGCGTAGCAGAATCCTGACGCGTGCCCCGCCGGCAAGAGCATCCTGCCGATACCGGTGTGCCTGCCGGCGCGCCGGCACCTTCGCCGCAGCCGCGATAGGCCTCCGCCGCGTGCCGCGGCCCTTGTGTGCTGATTGCATGAACAGACGGCTCCCCTCGCCAGTCGCAGGTGGCGCGTCTGTATATGCGAAAAACAGGCAGGATCGGGCTCAGGCCCCTACTTCAGCTTGACGCCGGGCGGCGCGCATGCGCATGAGGCTCATGGGAGGCAAGGATAACGTGAGCGCGCCGCTGACGGCACCGAGGCTTGGCGGCGGCCGAAACGCCGCGATAATCTAACCTCTCCACTTTGCAGGAATGCCTCATGGCGATTCGCGGCCTCAGCGCCACGGCGATCGCCCTGGGAGCGAAGGAAAGCGAGAAGTCAGATGGCCGCTGAAAAATGGAATGAAGCGGGACGCGTCTGGGAAGAGGACCATGGCCTGCTCGACGACGAGCAGGTGGCGCAGTGCGCGCGGGCGGATGTCGCCGAGCCGCCTTCGCCGGTGCCGACGCGGATGATTTCGAACGGCGAATATATGCCGGCGCCGCAAACCGACGATCAGAAACGCGTCGAGTCGCGGCTCGCCGAGTTGACCGAAACGGCGAGCAGGAAGCTCGGCGTGGGCCGCCGCGAGTTCTTGAACAGTTCGTGCGGGATGGCGGCGGCGCTGCTGGCCATGAACGAGGTCTACGGCCAGTTCTTCGACGTCAGCGCGGCCGAGCTCTATGAGCAAGCCGCCGCGGTCGGCGTCCGACCGCCAGGCGATCTGTTCGTCTTCGACGATCAGCTTCACATGGTCAGAGGCAGCCGGCCGTCTCCAGCCGGGCTGCGCGCGATTGCGCAGGGACCGACCGCGGCGCCGCGCGTGAAAGCGAATCCCTACAACCCGCGCGGGCAGCAGGACGAGCGCGGCGAGGTCTGGGGGGTGTGGAATCCGGCCCTCGTCGGGCTTCCGATCGATCCAGGCTATGCGCACATCACGCAGTTCATCAAGGACGTGTTCCTCGACAGTCAGGTGACGATCGGCCTCCTCAGCAACGTGACGGCCTCGATGGTGCAGGTCGCAGGCGAGCCGTCGCGGCCGCCGCGCAACGCCGAGGAAGCGCAGCGCGGCGAGATCCTCACCGCCGCGCAGACGGCCGCCGCGCGCAACTTCGTCAATGAGATTTCCGGCTCGACGCGGATGTTGTGCCACGGGCTGCTCTACGTCGGCAAAGGCAACCTGGCGTTCATCCAGGAGCAGATCGACAAGAACGAGCCGGATTCCTGGAAGGGCTACAACATCTCAAACGCCGCCAAGGTCGACGAGGATCCGGCGAGCCTGATGCGGCAGTGGCGCCACGACGATCCGGAAGTCGCCTATCCGACGTTCGAGCTGATTCAGAAGAATTACGAGAAGCTCAAGGCCCGGCGGCCGGGCTTCAACAACATCTGCGTGCACAAGGGTCTCGCGCCGGGCCCGCCCGATCCCAGACGCGGCCATCCGGGGGATTTGCCGAAGGCCGCCCGCGACTGGCCGAAACTCAACTTCATCTCGTACCACGCGTGCATTCAGCCAAGTTTCTTCCTGGCCGACGCCCTGGAAGAGGTGAAAGCGGAGAACCTCCGCGGCGGAGTGCCGAACATCAGTTGGACCACCGAGTACGCCGAGCTCGTCCAGGACCTGAAGAACTGCTACGCCGAGATCGGCACGACCTGGGCGTCGTCGATCGTGACGTTCCCGACGATCGCCGCACACATTTTGGGACAGCTTCTGAAGTACGTCGGCGAAGATCGCATCGTCTTCGGGTCCGACTCGGTCTGGTACGGCTCGCCGCAGTGGCAGATCGAAGCCTTTTGGCGGTTCCAGATCCCCGAAGCGCTGCGCAAGAAATACGGATATCCGCAGCTCACCGAACGGGCCAAGCGAAAGATCCTGGGGTTGAACTCCGCCAGGCTGTACGGCATTCGCGGGACCAACACGCGCTCGTACAAGCCCGTGCCGAAGGACTACGAGTCGCGGATGACTCCCGCCCTCAAGACCATCCTGGAATACGGGCAGCTTCAGGGCGACAACATGGCAAAGATGAAAGAGACCTACGCCGCCTTGGCGATCGAGCCGGACTACACGCGGTACGGGTGGGTGCGCGCGGCCGAAGCGGACTAACCATCAGCCCGAGTTCGCCGTCTATTTGCTAGTCTCTACCATGCCTTCCATCCGGTTCGGGCTTTGGCACTCGGCCGCGGCGGCCGCCGTGGTCCTTGTGTTGCTTGTCCAGGGTCCGCTGCCGGCCGCCTCGCGCGACACGCTGCCCGCGTCGCTCACCGACTCGGAGTTCTGGTCGCTGATTGAGAGGCTGTCGGAGCCCGACGGATTTTTCCGATCGAATTCGGGGTCGCCCGACAACCTGCTGTCGAACGAGAACACGGTGTCCACGGTTGCGGCGGCGATCGCCCGCGAGATCAGGCCGTCGGGTGTGTACCTTGGCGTCGGACCGGAACAGAACTTTACGTACATCGTGGCGATGCGGCCGCGGATCGCGTTCATCACCGACATCCGGCGCGGCAACCTGCATCTTCACCTTCTGTACAAAGCGCTCTTCGAGATGTCGGCCGACCGGGCGAACTTTGTCGCCCGTCTGTTTGGCAGAAGGCCGCCGGAGGGTCTGTCGGCGAGGTCGAGCGCGGCGGAGCTGATGCGCGCCTATCTCGGGGCGGAAGCGGTGGATGAACAGACGTTTCAGGCGCACGTCAGGGCCGTGGTCGCGCATCTGACAAAGACGCGGGCGTTTCCCCTTGGCCAGAGCGACGTCGAGGGGATTGAGTACGTCTACCGGAATTTTCACCAGTTCGGCCCGGCGATCCAGTACACGTCATCGATCGGCGGTCGTAGCAGCGCGAGCTCCTACGCGGCGATCATGATGAGCACGGATCGCGGCACGGGCGCGGAACGGACGTATCTCGCCACTGAAGCCAACTTTGCGCTCGTCAGAGCGATGCAGCAGCGGAACCTGATCGTGCCGGTCGTCGGAGATTTCGCCGGGCCGAGGGCCCTGCGCGCGGTGGGAACCTGGCTTCGCGACCGTGGTGCCGTCCTCTCGGCCTTCTATGTCTCGAACGTGGAGGACTATCTGCGGCGGAACGGCGTCTGGACCAGGTTCTGCGCCAACGTCGCGACGCTGCCGCTGGACACCGCGAGCGTCTTCATCCGCCCGAACCACCAGTTATCGTTCGGCAATGTGCAGGCGGAAACCGCCACGTGCGGCGCGTTGCCCCCGACCAGGTAACGCGGGCCGCAACCCGGCCCGCCCTGCGAGTGCGTCAGGTCCGAGCGAGGACCGCGGCGCCGCCGGCCGCGGCAAAACGCTCGCGTGCGCGCGCCACCATCCGGGCGGTTCGGTCGACGAGCGCCTCGAACGCCGCCTCGCGACGCAATTCCTTCCAGTCGCCGTGCTGCTGGAGCTGCGCGTGGCAGGCGTAGCCGCGATCGACAGCCCGTCCGAGGAACCGGAGCGCCGCCGCCCGCGATCGCGCGCGCGCAAGGCAGAGCGCGAACAAGTACCACCCTTCCGGGTCGGAAAAGCCATGGGCGTCGAGCGCCTCGAGGTCGGCCAACGCACGATCCGGCCGATCTTCCCAGAAGCGGCGGTGCGCACTGACCACAAGGCGCGTGCCCGCCGATCCGGCCATCGACTCCAGCTGGAGCAGTTCCTCGAGTAGAAGCTCGCCTTTGATCAGTCGCGCGCCGAGCGCCGCAAAGCGTGGCGAACCACAATCGGTCTCGATCGCCAAATCGTACTGCCCGAGCATCAAGTGCGTCCATGCCACACTCGTCGATCGCGCCGGATCGACGGCCGCGGCGCGCTCGTGCGCCCGGAGGGATTCCTCGAGCAGTCCCGCATACCGGCACGTCGTCACGAGGCCGGCGAGCAGGTCGGGATCGTCGCGTCGAGTCGCCGCACGGTGCAGCAGACGCGCCATCGCTTCGGGCGCGCGGCCCAGCTCGGCCTCGACGTAGGCGTGCAGGTCGTGAGCGATCGGCAGATCCGGATTGAGATCGAACGCCCGGCGGAATGCCGCCTCGGCCTGCGGCAGCAGGTCCGCGCCCTGGGTCCCTTCGTACTTCGCGATCAGGCGCCGGGCTCGCCCCAGGCGCGCCCACGCCGGCGCGTAATCGGGATCGATCTGGACGGCCTGTTCGTAGAGCCCACGGGCGTCGTCCCACCGGTGCGAGTCCGTCATGAGTTGATTCGCGCGCATGTACAACGCGTACGCTTCGGCGTTGGCCGGCGCCTGTCGGTCGAGCGAGTGACGATCCTCGGCCGAGAGCGGCAGCGCCAGCGACGACACGATCCCCGCGGTGAGGGTGTCCTGCAGCTGAAACAGGTCGTCGATCGGCGCGTCGGCGCGATGGGACCACAGGATCGTTCCGGCGGCGGCGTCGGCCAGCTGTGCACTGACCCTGACGTCGTGTCCGGCTCTGAGCAGCGTCCCCGTCATGACCACGTCCACGGCCAGCTCGCGGCCGATCGCGCGCACGTCGGCCATCCCGCTCGGAGCGGCCTGCGGCGACCGGACGATTACGGATGCCAGCCCCGCTATCGCCACCGAGACCGCGTCGGGCACGCTGAACGCCAGGAAGTCGGTCTCGGGATCCGGCTTGAGCACGCGCAACGGCAGCGCGACGAAGCGCGTCCTGCTCCGGGCCATCACGGGCGCCGACGTCCGGGGCAGCGCGATGGCGTCGCGCAGCAGCGCCCCGAACACGTCGGCTCGGGCCAGGCGTCCGGCGGGATCCTTGGCTAGCGCCTGCCGCAGGACGCGATCGATGGTCCGCAGCGTGTTTGATCCGTCGAGCGGCGCCGGCTCGAGATAGGCGACCGCGTGAATCACTTCCGGCAGCGTCCGGCCCGGGAACGCCCGCGCACCGGCGAGCATCTCGTAGATCACCGCCGCGGCAGCGAACAGATCCGCACGTTCATCGACCTTGCCGCAGATCAGCTGCTCGGGCGCCATGTAGTGCGGCGTACCGGTGATGCGATGCCTGGATGCGCTTGCCTCGAGGGTGACGTCGTCGGTCGCCGGCGGCTGGGCGAGGCCGAAATCGAGCAGCTTCACCCCATCGGGGGTCAGGAACACGTTGGCGGGTTTGAGGTCGCGGTGAAGCAGTCCGCGCCGGTGCAGCGCGGCCAGCGCGTCGAGCATCGGACAGGCGATCGCGAGCATTTCCGGCGGCGTCATCGGACCGCGCACGAGCCGCGCGGCCAGCGATTCGCCGTCGAGCAGCTCCATCACCAGAAAGGGCTGTCCGTCGACTTCGTCGAATTCGTACAGCGGGCAGATGTGAGGGTGGCTTACGCGTGCCGCCGCGCGCGCCTCTCGTTTGAACCGTTCGCGCGACCGCGGGTCGGCCAGGGCGTCCGGCCTGATCATCTTGATCGCAACCGGCCGGTCCAGCCGTTCATCATGCGCCGCGTAGACGACGCCCATGCCGCCCCGGCCGACGAGACGGGTCACACGGTATCGGCCGATTCGCTCGAGGGACACCCGGATCGAGGATACACCGGGCTGGACGAGCGGCTTGGCCTACGGCATGGGCCGCCACGTCCGTCGCTTGCTCGGGCTGTCGCCCCCCTATAATCGCGTGGGGTCAGACCCTCCCCACTGCCATGAGCATCAACTTCAGCCGTCGTGAGTTTCTCGCTGCGTCCGCGGGAGTATCCGCGATAGGAAGCGCGGGCGCGTCCGGCGTCGTCGCGGCCGTGCAGTCGGCCGCCGCCGGCGACCAGTGGTTTTCCGGCGTCGCGGCCGGCCGCTCCGTCGTGCGCTCGACCGGCGCGATGGTGGCGTCGAGCCAGCCGCTCGCGTCGATCACCGGCCTCGACATCCTCAAGCGCGGCGGCAACGCCGTGGACGCCGCGATCGCGATGGCCGCCGTCCTGAACGTCACCGAGCCGCACATGACGGGCATCGGGGGCGACGCGTTCGCGATGATCTATTCGTCGAAGACGAAAAAACTTGAAGCGCTGAACGCCAGCGGCCGCGCCCCACGTTCGCTCGCCGCCGATCATTTCGCGTCGCGAAAGATCGCGACGATGCCGATGACCGGGATGGAGCCGGTGACGGTGCCTGGCGCCTTCGATGGCTGGGTCACGCTCGTCGAGAAGCACGGCACGATGAAACTGGCGGACCTGCTGGCGCCGGCCATCGCGTACGCGGAAGACGGGTTTCCGGTCGCGGAGAAAACCAGCGCGGACTGGGAACCGGAAGTCGCGAAGCTCAAGGCCACGGCCGCCGCGGCGTCCACGTTTCTCGTGAACGGCGGCGCCCCGCCGCCGGGCGCCATCTTCACCCAGAAAAATCTCGCGCGCACGCTCCGGACGCTGGCGCGCGGCGGCCGGGACGCGTTCTACCGCGGCGACATCGCCCGCGCGATCGTCGACTACTGCCGGAAGCACGGCGGCTTCCTCTCGATGGAGGACTTCGCGGCGCAGACATCGAACTGGGTCGAACCGATCTCGACGACGTACCGGGGCTATACGCTTTACGAGCTGCCGCCGAACAACCAGGGACTGACGGCGCTCATGCTGCTCAACATCCTCGAGGGCATCGACGTGACGTCGATGCGCTCCGATCCCGAGCGCTACTACCACACGCTGATCGAAGCGACGAAAATCGCCTTTGCCGACCGCAATCGCTACATCGCCGATCCCGCCTTCAGCCGGGTGCCTGTCCAGGAGCTGCTCTCGAAGGAGTACGCCGCCCGGCGCCGTGCGCTGATCGATCCCGCGAAGGCCATCGACCCGCCGTCGTACGGCGACATTCGCAGCGGCGCCGACACGACCTACTTCACGGTCGTCGACAAGGACCGCATGGCGGTGTCGTTCATCAACAGCATTTTCAGCGCCTTCGGGTCCGGCGTCGTCGCGGGCGAGACGGGCATCATCCTCCATAATCGCGGGTCGGGCTTCTCGCTCGAGGCCGGGCACCCCAACCAGTTCGCCCCGGGCAAACGGCCGTTCCACACGCTGATTCCCGCGATGGTCTTCAAGGACGGCCGCCTGCTGATGTCCTACGGCGTGATGGGCGGCGACATCCAGGCGCAGGGACACGCGCAGGTGCTGATCAACCTGGTGGATCGCGGTCTGAATCTGCAGCAAGCGATCGACGCGCCTCGTATCCGCTACATCAGCGGCAAGGGCGTGATGATGGAGGAAACGCTGACTGAGCCGATCATCGACGCGCTCATCCGGAAAGGCCACGAGCGCGTCCTGCCGCCGTCCGGCGTCATGCACCGTGCGTTGATGGGCGGCGGCCAGGCGATCATGATCGATCCGGTCACGGGCGCGCTGTCAGGCGCATCGGACATTCGCAAAGACGGCATGGCGCTGGGGTACTGACCTCACGTCGTATCTGTGATATTAACTACACTTGAAACAATATGGCCCGCCGCCACTTCGGTGAGTTCGAACAGACGCTCCTGTACGCCGTGCTGCACCTCCAGGACGAGGAGGACGGCGCCTGCGGCCCCGCCATCCGGAAGCTTCTTCGCACCCAGACCGCCCGGCTCGTCTCACCTGGCGCCATTTACACCGCGCTCACCCGCCTCGAAGACCGCGGCTTCGTGACCTCCGAGCTGGGCGATCCGACGCCCGAACGCGGCGGCAAACGGAAGCGCAACTACCGCCTGCGCGCCGCCGGAGAATCGGCGCTGCGCACGGCTGAAGCCAACCTCGCGAAACTGGTCCGCCTCGCGCGGGTGCAGAGCTGACGCCATGCCTCGACCACCACGACCGCCTCGTCTCCCCCGCCTCCTCGCGACGATCGCCATACGCGGCGAAGCGCGTGAGGTGATCCTCGGCGACCTCGATCAGGAATTTCACGAAGCGATCGCCTCGGGTGCCGGCCGCGCCGCGGCGCGCCGGCTGTACTGGCGCCAGACGCTGGCCTCAATCGCCGCGGTTCGTCGCGACGCCCGCGATCGGCGGCGCACCGACGGGCCGGCGTTTGTGCGCCGGTCGCTCTACGGACTGACGCTCGATCTCAAGTCCGTGCTTCGTGTGCTGCGCCGCAGTCCCGGCTACGCCGCCGTCGCGATCCTGTCGCTCGCTATCGGCATCGGCGCCAACACCGCCATCTTCAGCGTCGTTCGGCAGCTGGTCTTGATGCCGCTGCCCGTCGACCGGCCCGAGGAGCTCCGGTTCGTCTACTGGTCGCCGCGGGTCAACGGGCCGCTCGGCATCGGGAACATCAACGCGACCAGCTATGCGGATCCGTCCGGCGTGTTCTACCGGAGCAATCTCACGTATCCGCAGTTCACGGCGCTCCGCGGCGCCGTCTCAGACGCTGCGGATCTCGCCGGCTACAACCTGCTTGGGCGCCTCACGGTCTCAACCGACGGCCGCACCCCCGTGGTGACGGCCGGCATGCTGGCGTCTGGCAGCTTCTTCAAGGTGGTCCGGCCACCGCTCGCGCTCGGCCGTGGGTTGACCGACGGCGACGACGCCCCGGGCGCCGCGCCCGTGGCCGTGATCGGCCACGGGGTGTGGACGCGTCTCTTCGCCAACGCGCCGGACGCGCTCGGCCGGATCGTGCTGGTGAACGGCACGGCCTACGAGATTGTCGGCGTGACGGCGGCGTCGTACCGCGGGTTGTCGCAGGGCGGCTTCCTGCCGCCGACCGACGTCACCGTCGCGATGGCGAATCAGCCGCTGGTGTCTCCCGAGTGGATCGAGCGCGGCAGGTCGCTCTTCACGGAGCAGAAGGCGTACTGGGTACGCGTGATCGCGCGCATGACCGATCGTACGGACGCGGTTACGCGGGATCTCCTCGAAGCCACGCTCCGGCCGATGCTCGCCGACGGCGGCATCAAACAGGAGATCGCCGCCAATGCCTCCGTCGCTCTCCCGTCCGGCGCGCGCGGGCTCGACGGACTTCGGACGAGCACGCGGCTGCCACTGCGCATCCTGGCCGTGGTCACCGGTGTCGTCCTGTTCATCGCGTGCCTGAACGTCGCCGGCCTGATGCTCGCGCGCGGCGTGTCGCGACAGCGGGAGCTGGCGGTCCGGCGCGCGCTCGGTGCCAGCCGCGGACGCATCATGCGCGAGCTGCTGCTCGAAAGCGCGATCCTGAGCGTGACCGGCGGCGTGACGGGTCTGCTGCTCGCATTGTGGATCGCCCCGGCTCTCCAATCGATGCTGGCGTCGGGCCTGGGCACGAGCGGCGTCAGCGTGTCGCTCGACTGGCCGCTCCTCGGCGCGACCGCCGCGCTCGCGTGCACGGCCGGTCTCATCGCCGGCCTGCTCCCTGCGCTCCGGTTCAGCCGCCACACGGAAGCGATGCTGAACGATCGCACCGGCGCCGGCGTGCCGAAGCTCAAGATCGGTCGCGCGCTGCTCGCTCTTCAGATTGCGGTGTCGCTGCCGCTCGTCGCCGGCGCGGGTCTGTTCCTGCGCACGCTCTACAACCTCGGCCGCGTCGATCTCGGTTTCGATCCGCGTGGCCTCGTGCTCTTCACGATCGATCCGACGATGAACGGCCGCGCGCCGGAGCGGATGGCCACGGTGTTTCCCCGCCTGCTGGAGCGGCTCGAGGCGATTCCCGGGGTGACGTCGGCGACCGTCCTGGAGAACGCGCTCATCTCCGGCTCGGAATCAGACACGAACGCCTCGATCGACGGCCGCGAAGTTCTGCTGTATCTCAACGCCGTCGGCCCGCACTACTCCGAGACGATGGGCGTCCGTCTCGTCGCAGGCCGCCCACTCCTCGCCTCGGATAACGCCGAGGCGCCGCGCGTCGTCGTCATCAACGAAACGGCGGCGCGCATGTACTTCGCGGGCCGCTCGCCGATCGGCGGCCGCATCAGGAGCGGCAAACGCGAGCTCGAGGTCGTGGGTGTGGCCGCCGACAGCAAGTACGACGGCCTCCGCCTCGCGGTGCAGCCGACGATGCTGCAGTCGTATCTGCAGCGGCAGCTGGGCTCGATGGCGGTGGCCGTACGCGGATCGGGATCGGCCTCGGAACTGCGCACGGCGATCGACGCGGCAGTCCACGACGTGGACCCGGCGCTGCCGATCGCGAACTACAAGACGCAGATGGAACAGATCGACCAGACGATCGGCAAGGAGCGCGTATTCACACGGTTGCTGACGGTGTTCGGCGGCTTCGCGCTGCTCCTGGCCTGCGTCGGCCTGCACGGCGTGACGTCGTATTCGGTTGCCAGGCGCACGCCGGAGATTGGCATCCGCCTGGCGCTGGGTGCGCAGCGATCGCAGGTCCGGTGGCTCGTGCTGCGGCAGGTGATCGTGCTCGCCGCGGCCGGACTGGCGATTGGACTGCCGATCGCGTGGTTTGCCGGACCGGTCACGACCAGCTTTCTCTTCGGCCTCGACGCGCGCGATCCGATCACGATCGGCACAGCGGCGGCCATCATGGTGCTCGTCGCGCTTGGCGCGGGCTTCTGGCCCGCGCGCCGCGCGGCCCGGCTGGAAGCGCTGACGGCGTTGCGGTCCGAGTGAGTTTGATTCTCGATCCTCAACACGGAGAGCACGGAAATACCCGGAGAGCACGGTGTCTTTGGGCCCGGCTAGCCCAATGGGTCCCGTGTTCCCTGTGCCTCAGTGCCCTCCGTGTTGAGGACCGAAAGACGGCACAGACACAGCCAGCGTTCAGAGACTCGATCTGGCGTCTTCCGGGGGAACACGGTCGCTGCGTTGAACGTCCAACGTGGTACCCCTCCAGGAATTGAGCATGCCTATGCCGAGATGGGTGCTCGTCGGCACGCTCCTTCTTGCCACCGCGGCCGGCGCGGCCATTACGCGCTCACTTCAGCGTCCTTTGACACTCACTCTGGACGAGGCGACGCTCGCTGAGTATGCAGGAGCCTACCAGTGGGAACCGAACGCTTTTGTGTATCTCCAGAAGTGGGCCGAGCTCTCTGGGAAAAACCAGTTGGTCGCGTACGACGAATCCGGCGAAGTGCGGACGCTGTATCCAACGGCAACAGACCGGTTTTTCGCAGGATCTGGGGCGGCGGTTCCGGAGCTGATCGAATCGAGGATCGAGTTCCAGCGCGATGCGGGAGGCCGCGTCACGGCGCTCACCTGGTCGCGTGAGGGCGCACCGGTACGGACCGCGCGGCGAGTCGACACCGAACGCCGTGAGGATCTGCGATTCTCGAACGGCGACGTTCAACTGGCCGGCACGCTGGTGAGTCCGACGACGCCGGGACGCCACCCTGCCGTGATTCTCGTTCACGCGTCGGGCGCCGAAGACCGGGAGTACCTGCTGCCGTTCGCCCGCTTTCTGATCCGCCGTGGCATGGCGGTCCTGGGCTACGACAAGCGGGGCGTCGGCGGCTCGACGGGCGATTGGACCAAGGCGTCGTTCGACGATCTCGCCGGCGACGTGGTGGCGGCCTTCGAGTATCTGAAGACCCGCAGCGACATCCGGTCTGATCAGATCGGCATGCTCGGATGGAGCCAGGCCGGGTGGGTCATGCCACTCGCCGCATCACGCGCGAAGGATCTGGCGTTTCTCATCAGTCTCTCCGGGGCGGGCGTCTCCGGGGCCGAGACAACGATCGACCAGGCGCGAAACGAAATGGCCGCGAGCGGCATGCCGCCTCGAATGGTTGAGGAGGTCCTCGAGATGATGAGGGCGCAGTACGACTATCTGCGAACCGGACAGGGATGGGACCGGTACGTCGCGCTCCGTTCAGCAGTCGCCGCTGGTATGGGAGGGAATCCACCCGAGGCGTTCCCAGCGACACCGGATCATCCGTATCTGGCGCTCATTCGGCCGCTGATCGTGTACGACCCGGCGCCGACCCTCCGGCGGATTCGGCTGCCGGTGCTCGCGCTGTTCGGTGAGTTAGACAACAACATCCTGGCGGAGAAGAACCGCACCGCCTGGGAGACCGGCCTGAAAGCTGGCGGCCACACGGACTACACGCTGCGAATCCTGCCCGGTGCGAATCACCTGATGCTCGAGGCCAAGTCGGGCACGAACGCGGAGATGAAATCGTTGCAGCGATTCGTCCCTGCCTACTTCGACGCAGTGCTCGAGTGGTTGTCAAAGCACCTCGCGGCGTTCCCGTCGCGCGATAACGCACTTCCCTCTAGCGGCCTCGTCCGCCTCTTCCCGCTTTCCGCACCTCGTCCTGCCGATCGATGACGGCCTGCCCGTCCGAGATCCACGGCGGCGCGGTCTCGCCCTTCAGGTAGTGACCGAACCACTGGAGGATGCGCTGCTGGTAGTCCTCCTGATTGCGGCGCTGCGCGAGGCCGTGATCCTCGTTCGCGTACTCGATCATCACCACGTGCTTCCCGGCGCGGCGGCCAAGACTGTAGAGCTCGAGGCCCTGATGCCACCACACCGTGCCGTCGATGTTGCCGACCTCGATGAGCGTCGGCACCGTCATGTTCTGGACGTTGAACACGGCCGAGTTGCGGAGGTAGGCCGGCAGGTCCTCCCAGAGCGGGACTTCCATGCGCTGCTGGCCGGTTTCGATGTGATCGGTCTCGAGAATCCCGGAGCTCCAGTGGCCGTTGCCGTAGTTGCTGATCAGATTGGTAATCGCCGCGCCCGCGACCGCCGCGGCGAAGACGCCCTGGGTGTTCGTCGCCAGAAACGCCGTGTCGAAGCCGCCCCACGAGTGACCGATGATGCCGACGCGCTTCGGATCGGCCAGGCCCTTCGCGACAACCGCCGCGACGGCCGGGCGCACGCATTCGACGACAGACACGCCCGGTTCGCGGGGTCGAAAGACGATGTCAGGCTGGAGGACGAAGTAGCCCTGCGTGGTGAAGACGCTCGTGTTGTAGTAGCTCGTGCTGCTTGGCGCGACGTAGCGATGCACGCCGTCCGACAGCGTCTCGTACATGTAAACGATCATCGGATACGCCTTACCTGCCACGTAGCCGGCCGGGTAGTACAGCGCGCCCTGCATCTTGCGATTGCCCGCGGTCTTCTCGGCGGTGTACTCGATGATCTCGCTCCGGCCCCACGCGTAGTCCTTCTGGAACGGGTTGGTCTCGGTCACCTGCGTGCCGGCAGACAGACCGCCCTGGCTCACGAAGAGGTCCGGCGAATCCGCGTACGTCTGCTCGCCGTGGAGATACACCTCGGCGTCTCGCGCCTTGGCGATGCGGTCGATCGACTTGTCCGCAAAAAGCAGGCGTTCCACAGACGAGGCGCCGGGCTTGAGCACGCCGTACCCCGACTTCTTGGACCAGTCGCCGAAGAGCGAGAGATAGACCGGCTTCGACACGTCGATCGCGGCGTCGGTCGGGTTCGCGATTTCGACGCGAACGTAGCGATGGCGCACGCGTTCGGCGGCGCCATTCGTGAGCTTCGTCGCCTTCGTGCCGTCAGGCGCAATCGACCAGATGTCGTACTTGTCGTTCAAGAGCACGGCCGCGTCCTGCTTCGTCCAGCCCGCCACGCCGAACGTCGGCTTCTGCTTGATCGTCTGATCCGACTCCTTGTCGATGAAGCTCGTCGCGACGCCCTTCGAGATGTTGGCGACGGCCTTCGTATCGAGACTCAGCGTCCACCAGGCGTCGTTCTCGACGAAGAGGAGGTACTTGCCGGCGGGACTCACCTGCACATTGCCCACATTGCCGGCAAGTCCGGTCTTGAGCGGCGTCCGCGTGCCGGTCGTGAGATCGGCGAGGACGAGATCCGTCGCCGGCCGCCCGATGCTCCGCTGCATCGCGTACTTGCCCCACTCCTGGACGACCGCCCAGTTCGTGCGCGGGATGATCTGGATCGTCTCCTGGAAATCGCGGCCGATCTGGGTCAACGCGCCGCTGCCGAGGTGCCAGACCCCAAGCAGACTGCGGCGGCGGTCCGCTGCCGCGGACAGCTTCTGGACCGACGCGACCTGCGCGTCTTTCCAGTGCCAGACGGTGACGTCGGCCATCTCGTTTGCCGGGTTGGGCGGCTCGCCGTTCGGCGCGCTTCCACGCCCGCCACGTCCTTCGCCGCCTCCCTCCCCCGTGGGTGCCGTCGCATTCGCCCCCTCGCCGCCCGCGCGACCGCCACGGCCGGCGCCCGGTGCCGGGGGCGGTTTGTCTTCCCACTTCGCGATCCCGAGCGTCACCGTCTTGCCGTCGTCGCTCCACGCCGCGCGGCGGAAAGAGACGATGCGCATGCCCGCTGGAAACTTGGCGTCGGCGGTCGGATCGAAGGTCAGCTTCTTTTCTGCGGGCGTGCCGACGCCGGTCCACGCGATCGTGAGGTAGGTCGAGCCATCCTTCTTGTCGTCGGTCTTGCCGCGCATCACGAGTAGATCGGCGGCATCGCGGCGCCAGGCGAGCCCGAGATACTGGGCGCCCGCAGACTCGAGGACGCGCAGGTTCCCGGTGGCCGCGTCGTAGATCTGCACGCCGTTCCCGACGCGTTCGGCCGCGCTGATCGTCATCGCGAGCACCGCCCCGGTGTCCTGCCACGCGGACTCACCCACGTTGCCGAACGTCATGTCGACGCCCGTCGCGAGATTCCGAACCGTGATCGAGATGGCCGTGGGATCCGGATCGTCGGGCGGCGGGCCACCCGTCGCGGCGGCCCCGCGTCCACCGCGACCAGGGCCCGCGGCCGGCGGCGTATTCGCCGCGGCGCCCGCGCCACCAGGCGGCGTCGGGGCGTAGCGGCGCATCAGCAGGAACTTGCCGTCGCCGCTGAACGCAAAGGACTGCACGGCGTCCACGGTGCTCTTCTCGCTCGAGGTCAGATTCATGATTGCGAGGCGGTTCTGGATCGGCCGCTGCGCCGTTCGCATCCGTTCCTGCTCCGCCTCGGAGTACCCGATCGACCACGCGGCCCATTTCGTACCCTCGCCGAACACAAGACCGGTGCCGAACTTCTCGGTCGTCACCGCGTTCGTCGCGAGATTCAGCAGCCGAAGCTCAGTGTCGCGATTCGACTTGTTGATCGCGTAGGCGAGCCACTTGCCGTCATTCGATAGCCCGCCTCCCCCTCCCCGGCCACCCCCGGCCGCGCCGAGCGCTTCCCACTTGCCGTAGTCGGCAAAGCCAGGCACGGGCTGCGACTGCGCGCGTGTCGGGGTGATGGATCCGGCGAGAGCGATAACGAGGGCGAAAACGGACACCAGAGCGACGGTGTAGGTGCGGCGCATGGGGACCTCGCGTCAGATTCTACGGCAGTGCCCGGCGTACGGCTCGAGATCGCGTCAGACG
>Ga0111538_10002066_pt1 | contig 28259 bp, 23 predicted proteins | sample SoiMethybrSBSTD1_FD_79669 | JGI IMG/M metagenome (GOLD analysis project Ga0111538, IMG submission 79669) | Bulk soil microbial communities from a Populus tree surrounding site in Tennessee, USA - Soil MetaG P. TD hybrid SBSTD1 (version 2)... | ecosystem: Environmental > Terrestrial > Soil >... | reverse complement strand
GGTGTGTGGGCGGCGCTCGCGCTGTTCATCGTGGTCCGCGCCGTGGGAATGCTGCTGCGGGTGCGCTCCGGCCGCTGGGTCCGGGTGGGCGCCACGCTCTGACCCGGTGGTCGGCGGCACGTCGCGCGGTGACGTGCCGGCGTGCCGCCGGAACCGGCCGCATGGCAGGCTTACCGGCCGTGGGACGGGGTGGGATCGTCGTCGTCGACAAGCCGCCCGGGATGACCTCGCACGACGTGGTCGCCCGGGTGCGCCGGCTTGCCCGCACCCGGCGGGTCGGGCACGGCGGCACCCTGGACCCGATGGCCACCGGCGTGCTGGTGATCGGCGTCGAGCGGGCCACCCGGCTGCTCACGTACGTGATCGGCACCGGGAAGCGGTACACGGCGACGATCCGGCTCGGGCAGTCGACGGTCACCGACGACGCCGAGGGCGACGTGACCGCGTCGGCCGACGCGAGCGGCGTCGCCGACGATGCGATCGCCGCCGGGCTCGCCGCGCTCACCGGCGAGATCGACCAGGTTCCCAGCGCGGTCAGCGCCATCAAGATCAACGGACAGCGGGCGTACAAGCGGGTGCGCGCCGGCGAGGCCGTCGAACTCGCGCCGAGAAGGGTGATCGTGAGCAGCCTGGACCTGCTGGCCACGCGTCGCCACGAACGGGTGACGGATCTTGACGTCGACGTCGCGTGCTCCTCCGGCACCTACATCCGGGCGCTGGCCCGCGACCTGGGCGCCGCGTTGGGCGTCGGCGGTCATCTGACCGCGCTGCGGCGCACCCGGGTGGGCGGGTTCACACTCGCCGAGGCCCAGACGCTCGAGGAACTGGCGGACCGCGAGAATCCGGTCAACCTGGAGATATCGGTCGCTGCCGCGCGGCTGCTGCCGCGGCGTGACGCCACCGAGGGCGAGTCGCGGACGCTGCGGCACGGCGGTCCACTGTCGACGGTCGGGATCGCCGGCCCGTACGCGGTGTTCGACCCGGCCGGCGACGTGCTGGCCGTGGTGTCCGAGCGGGACGGCCGGGCCCGGCCGGAGGTGGTTCTGGTGGGAGGCGACGACTGATGCTGCGCTGGCGGGGGCTCGACGCGGTGCCCGGGGGGTGGGGCCGCTCGGTGGTGACGATCGGCGTCTTCGATGGCGTCCACCGCGGGCACCAGCAGATCCTCGGGCACGCGGTGAAGAAGGCCCGGGAAAAGGGCGTGCCTGCGGTGGTGGTGACGTTCGACCCGCATCCGTCCGAGGTGGTGCGGCCGGGATCGCACCCGGCGGTGCTCACCGAACCGGGCCGCAAGGCCGACCTGATGGCCTCGCTGGGCGTCGACGCGCTGTGCGTGATCCCGTTCACGCTCGACTTCTCCCGGCTGTCGGCCGAGACGTTCGTGCACGACATCCTTGTCGACACGCTGCACGCGAGCCTGGTGGTGGTCGGCGAGAACTTCCGGTTCGGGCACAAGGCCGCCGGCGACGTCGCCCTGCTGACCCGGCTCGGGCGCACCTTCGGGTTCCGGGTGGAGGCCGCACCGCTGGTGGCGTCGGACCCGGCGAACGGCGGCGAAACCGTCTACTCGTCGACGTACATCCGCTCGCTGATCGCGGCGGGTGACGTGGCGGCGGCGGCCGCCGCGCTCGGGCGTCCCCACCGCCTCGAGGGCGTGGTGGTGCGGGGCGACCAGCGCGGGCGGCAGTTGGGCTTCCCGACCGCGAACCTGATGTCCGGCCAGTACGCGGCCGTGCCGGCCGACGGCATCTACGCGGCGCGCGTCGGCTGGGGGCATCCCGGGCCGGCCGGGCTCGAGGCCGTCCGGATGGCGGCCGTGTCCGTGGGCACGAACCCCACCTTTTCGGGACGGGAGAGGCGGGTCGAGGCGTACATCCTCGACTTCGACCGCGACATCTACGGCGAGCGCCTCGTGGTCGACTTCGTGGCGCGGCTGCGCGAACAGCGCACCTACACCGGCCTCGAGCCGCTGATCGAGCAGATCGACGACGACGTCGCCCAGACCCGGGCGCTGCTGGCGCCGCCGGGCGGCGGCGCCTGATCGCGTTGACCTTGCAGTCGTGGTGCCTCCTGAACCGCCCGAAATACGGGCGAAACCTGGCACCACAACTGCAAGATCGCGACGGCCGTGGCCCTGAGACGCGGGTCGCCCGTGTCTGCTGGTACGGTTGAAGCACGCCGCCGGTGAACCGGCGGTTTGTGATGCCCACCGTCCGGCCGCCTGCTCGACGCCGCGGGCCCGGGCAATCCCCGTGAACAAAGGGAGATCATGGCGCTCGACACCGCCCAGAAGACCGAGATCATTTCGGAGTACAAGACCGGCGAGGCCGACACCGGCTCGCCCGAGGTCCAGGTCGCGATGCTCAGCAAGCGCATCCGGGACCTCACCGAGCACCTGCGGGTGCACAAGCACGACCACCACAGCCGCCGCGGCCTGCTGCTGCTCGTCGGACGCCGGCGCCGGCTGCTGAACTACCTCCAAAAGACCGACATCACGCGGTACCGGTCGCTGATCGAGCGACTCGGCCTGCGTCGATAGGGCGGTGGGGGAGCGGCGTCGTTTCAGCAGGCGGGCCGCTTGACCGCGGGCTTCGCTGCGCTACGCCCGCTGGCGGCCTGCGAAATTCGTCGCTCCCTCTCGTTTTCTGTAACACTGGTGCGCACGCCCTGTGAGCGTCGGTGCACCGGTCCTCGGTAGTGGCTTTCGGATCGCACGACCCGCGAGCTTCGATCGAAGACCGGCGGCCGGGCGCTCGGGTGGGGCACCACCTACCGAAGGAGCATGGACCCACCATGACCGAGCCGACGATTCTCGGCACCCACACGTCCCGCGCGGTGATCGACAACGGTCCGCGCGGAACCCGCGAAATCACGTTCTCCACCGGACGGCTGGCCCGCCAGGCCGCCGGTTCGGTGATCGCCCAGCTCGGCGAGACCGTCGTGCTGTCGGCCACCACCGCCAGCAAGGCGCCCAAGGAGCAGTTCGACTTCTTCCCGCTGACCGTCGACGTCGAGGAGCGGATGTACGCGGCCGGGCGCATCCCCGGCTCGTTCTTCCGGCGCGAGGGCCGGCCGAGCGAAGACGCGATCCTCACCTGCCGCCTGATCGACCGCCCGCTGCGGCCCACGTTCGTCAAGGGCCTGCGCAACGAGGTCCAGGTCGTGGAGACGGTGCTGGCGCTCGACCCGCAGGTCCCCTACGACGTGGTCGCCATCAACGCCGCGTCGATGTCCACCAAGCTTTCCGGCCTGCCGTTCAGTGGCCCGGTCGGGGCGACCCGGATGGCCCACGTCGAGGGCCAGTGGGTGGCGTTCCCGACCAACGACGAGATCGCCAAGGCCACGTTCGACATGGTGGTGGCCGGGCGGGCGCTGCCCGACGGTGACGTCGCGATCATGATGGTCGAGGCGGAGGCCACCGAGCACACCGTCGCCCTGGTCGCCGCCGGCGCCGATGCGCCGACCGAAGACGTGGTGGCCGCCGGCCTGGAGGCCGCGAAGCCGGCCATCCGTGAGCTGTGCCGGGCCCAGTCCGAGCTGGCCGAGGTCGCCGCCAAGCCGGTGCAGGAGTACCCGGTCTTCCTCGAGTACGCCGACGACGCCTACGAGGCCGTCGCCGAGGCCGTCCGCGCCGAGGTGGCCGAGGCGCTGCAGATCGCGCCGAAGGCGGAGCGCGAGGAGGCGCTGGACCGCATCCGCGACCTCGCCACCGAGCGGCTCACCGGCCGGTTCGAGGGCCGCGAGAAGGAGATCGGCGCCGCGCTGCGCTCGCTCACCAAGAACGAGGTGCGCGCCCGCGTCATCCGCGAGCAGGTCCGCATCGACGGCCGCGGCCCGCGCGACATCCGTCCGCTGACCGCGGAGACCAACGTGCTGCCACGCGTGCACGGCTCGGCGCTGTTCGAGCGCGGCGAGACCCAGATCATGGGCGTCACCACGCTGAACATGCTGCGCATGGAGCAGACGCTCGACACGCTCGGCCTGGCCAAGTCCAAGCGGTACATGCACAACTACAACTTCCCGCCCTACTCGGTCGGCGAGACCGGCCGGGTCGGCGCGCCCAAGCGGCGCGAGATCGGCCATGGCGCGCTCGCCGAGCGGGCGCTGATCCCAGTGCTGCCCGGCCGCGAGGAGTTCCCGTACGCGATCCGGCAGGTGTCCGAGGCGTTCGGGTCCAACGGCTCGACGTCGATGGGCTCGGTCTGCGCGTCGACGATGGCGCTGCTGTCGGCCGGTGTGCCGCTGAAGGCGCCGGTGGCCGGCATCGCGATGGGCCTGATCTCCGACGAGGTCGACGGCAAGACCCAGTACGTGACGCTGACCGACATCCTCGGTGCCGAGGACGCCTTCGGCGACATGGACTTCAAGGTCGCCGGCACCCGCGAGTTCGTCACCGCCCTGCAACTGGACACCAAGCTCGACGGCATTCCGTCCGACGTGCTGGCGGCCGCGCTGCAGCAGGCGCACGAGGCGCGCCAGACCATCCTCGACGTGATGGAGGAGGCGATCGCCGGCCCGGCGGAGATGTCCGACCACGCGCCGCGCGTCACCACCATCAAGATCCCGGTCGACAAGATCGGAATGGTGATCGGCCCCAAGGGTCAGACGATCAACGCCATCCAGGACGAGACCGGCGCCGACATCACCATCGAAGACGACGGCACGATCTACGTCGGCGCCACCGACGGTCCGTCGGCGCAGGCGGCGGTGGAGCGCATCAACGCGATCGCGAACCCGACCATGCCGAAGGTGGGCGACCGGTTCCTCGGCACCGTGGTCAAGACGGCCGCGTTCGGCGCGTTCGTCTCGCTGCTGCCCGGCCGCGACGGCCTGCTGCACATCTCCAAGGTGGGCGAGGGCAAGCGGGTCGAGCGGGTCGAGGACTTCCTCAACGTGGGTGACAAGGTCGAGGTCCAGATCGCGGACATCGACGCCCGCGGCAAGGTCTACCTCGACAAGGTGCGCGCCGACGGTGAGGTCGCGCCGGCGGCCGAGGGCGGCGAGCGCCGCGGTGACCGCGGTGACCGCGGTCCGCGCGGCGACCGCGGTCCGCGCGGCGATCGCGACCGTGGCCCGCGCGGCGACCGCGGCGGTGACCGTGACCGCGGTCCGCGCCGGTCCAGCGACGGCGGCGAAGGCCCGCGGGCGGCGTCCGGTGAGGGCGACGGCGGCGGCGACGGCGGCGGCGACGGGGCGCCCAGCGGCGGCGAGGGCGGCGACGGCGAGTTCCGCCGCCGGCGGCACCGCCACAACTGATCACGCACCCCGTTCAACTCACCCCCCGGTTGGTCCATGACTGAGCTGCACGCGAAGACCGAGACCCTGCACGACGCGTTGGGTGGCACGGTGTGCCGCACCGTGCTGCCCAGCGGCGTGCGCATCCTGACCGAGGCGATCCCGGCGCTGCGCAGCGTGGCCATCGGGGTGTGGGTGGGCGTCGGCGCCCGGGACGAGACGGCCCGCCAGTCGGGCGTCTCGCACTTCCTGGAGCACCTGCTGTTCAAGGGCACCGAGCGCCGCTCGGCCATGGACATCTCCAGTCAGATCGAGGCCGTCGGCGGGGAGACCAACGCCTTCACGGCCAAGGAGTACACCTGCTACTACGCGCGCATCCTCGACGCCGACATGCCGCTGGCCGTCGATGTCATGTGCGACGTGGTGGCCAACTCGGTGCTGGCGCCGGCCGACGTCGAGACCGAGCGCGGCGTGATCCTCGAAGAGATCGCCATGCAGGACGACGAGCCCGGCGACGAGGTGCACGACCTGTTCACCGAGGCGGTCTACGCCGAGCACCCGCTCGGGCACCGGATCAGCGGCTCGGCCGAGACCATCGGGGCGCTCACCCGGGACGAGATCAACTCGTTCTACCGGGCCCGGTACACCGCGCCGTCGATCGTGATCGCAGCCGCCGGGAACCTGACCCACGACGCCGTCGTGGCCCAGGTGGTCGCGGGGCTGGCGGGCCGTCCCGGTTTCGCGGGGATGGCCGACGCGGCACCGCCGCGGGCCGCGTCGCCGCTCGTCGTTCCGCGTCAGGCGCAGATCGCGGTGCTGGACAAGGACACCGAGCAGGCGCACCTGGTGCTCGGCTGCGGCGGCCTGGCCCGCAGCGACGAGCGCCGCTTCGCCCTGGGCGTGCTGAACAACGTGCTCGGCGGCGGCATGTCCAGCCGGCTGTTCCAGGAGATCCGGGAGCGGCGCGGGCTGGCGTACTCGGTCTACTCGTTCACGTCGCTGTATGCCGACGCCGGCCTGTTCGGCGTCTACGCCGGGTGCGCGCCCGGCAAGATCGACGAGGTGCTCTCGCTGAGCCGCGACGAACTGGCCAAGGCGGCGGCGAGCGGGCTCACCGAGGCGGAGGTGGCCCGGGGCAAGGGCATGCTGAAGGGCGCGCTCGTGCTGGGCCTCGAGGACACCGGGTCACGGATGAGCCGGCTGGGCAAGGGCGAACTGCTGCATACGGAGCTGCTCTCGGTCGACGAGATCCTGACCCGGGTCGACGCGGTGACCATCGAGGACGTCGCCGCGGTGGCGGCCGAACTGCTCGACTGCCGCCCCTCCCTGGCCGTGATCGGACCGTTCGGCGACCGGGACTTCGCTTCCGCACTGGGTTAGCGCGTTCGGTAGGTTGTCCCGCGTGAGCGAGCGTAGCGAGCGAACCATCAACTCGGTGTGTCGCGAACACATCGCCGAGCGAAGCGAGGCGATCGCGTGAGTGCTGAGGAACGCGAACAGATCCGGGTCGGGGTGCTGGGCGCCCGCGGTCGCATGGGCACCGAGGTGTGCCGGGCCGTCGACGCCGCGCCCGACATGGAGCTCGTCGCGATGGTCGACCAGGGCGACTGGCTGTCGAACGTCACCGACGCCGGCGCCGAGGTCGTCGTCGACTTCACCACACCCGACACCGTGATGGACAACCTGCACTGGTGCGTGGAGCAGGGCATCCACGCGGTCGTCGGCACGAGCGGCTTCACCCAGGCGCGGTTCGACAGGGTCGAGTCCTGGCTGAGCCACAAGCCCGACCTTGGTGTGGTGATCGCGCCGAACTTCGCGGTCGGCGCCGTGCTGATGATGGAGTTCGCCGAGCGGGCGGCGCGGTTCTTCCCGTCGGTGGAGATCATCGAGATGCACCACCCGAACAAGATCGACGCGCCCAGCGGCACCGCCGTGCGCACCGCCGAACTGATCGCGGCGGCCCGGGCGGCCGCCGGATGCGACCCGATCCCGGACGCCACGAAGGACGAACTCGACGGCGCCCGCGGCTCCACGGTCGGCGGGGTGCGGGTGCACGCGGTGCGCGCGTCCGGTCTGGTGGCGCACCAGGAGGTCCTCTTCGGCGGCGCCGGCGAGACGCTGACGCTGCGGCACGACTCCTACGAGCGGGCCTCGTTCATGCCCGGGGTGCTCATGGCCGTGCGCGCGGTGCGTACCCGTCCGGGGCTGACCGTCGGGCTGGGCGCGCTGCTCGGTTAGTTGACTAAGCGGGCGGGTTGAGCTCCGTGCCGGTCTGAAGCTGGATCAGCGCCGTCGGCGTGACCACCTCCCACGGTTCGTCGACGGCCACCTCCTCGCCGGGCCGGTCGAGCGCGTCGCCGATCAGATCCTCGATCGGCGGGTACGGGTTGTTGCTGCCCCGCCACGGCCGCGGTGACAGCGTCGGCACCTGCGAGGTGGCGAGGTACTCGCCGACGGCGTGCTCGTAGCCGGCCCGCACCGGCACCATCACCCGGGCCGCGCCGGCCTGCAGGAACGCCTGGTGCAGCGGGTCGGAGCTGGTACGGGACAGCACGGCCGCCCAGCGGTCCCGGCCGGCCCACTGGTACGGGTAACACAGGTAGGTCAGGTTCGGCCAGTCGAACACGTCCTCGAAGAACTGGATGTGGTCGGCCTCGGCGGCGAGCTCCAGCCGGTCGATGCGAGGATCCTCGTCCGGGTCATCCAGGCTCCCGTACATGTCGAACTCCTGCCCGGTGAGCACGGTCTGGCAGGCGCGCTTGAGCTCCAGCATTTCGACCGCCCGGTTCATCGCCGCCGGCTGGTTCGACGTGTACGCGGCGCGGGCCTGGCGGCGTGCCTGGTCGTTGTCGTACGCGGAGCGCTGCGCGAGGTACCCGGAGCGGATCGTCTCCCAGGTGCGCAGCTGCCACGCGGCGAACGCGGCCGCGGTGCGTTCGCACCGCACCCGCACCACGACGGTGAGGCCGCCGCGCTGGTCGGCGCTGATGCCGATCGGCAGCGGGCCCGGGATGACGTGGTCGAGCGCCACGGTGACCTCGCCCGTGGAACCATCGTTCTCCGTGATCCGGTCCTCCCCGATGGCGATCTGCACGGCCTGGGGCGGGCTGCCGTCCTCGGCGGTGTACTCGCCCTCCTCCAGCGCCCAGGTGACGGTCACGTACGCCTCGCTGGCCGCATAGCCGCCCGGCACGGCGACCTCGCCGGCGTATGCGGTGTACCCCCACACCGGCTGGGACTTGTCGGTGGCGTTCTTCTCGTAGTCGAACGGCCGGGCGGCCGGGTCGACGAACGTGGTGGTCGCGAAGATCTCCGGGTCGGGCGGCGGCTCGACGCCGAAGATGTCCCAGCGGGCGGCCTTGGCGGCGTAGTTGTCGTCGTCGAGGTCCTCGACCTCCAGGAACCAGCCCGGCGGCTCGGGGACGGCGCCCTGGGTGGTGGCGTCGTACTGGGCCTGCGAGGCGAGCCAGGCCAGTGTCGTGCCCGGTTCCGAGACGACGAACTCCAGCAGGAGCCGCTCGCCGTAGTTGTACAGCTGGGCCTGGTCGATCTTGTCCAGCCAGCGGTAGACCCCGGCGATGTTGGCCGCGCCCGCGGCGTTGTCGAACTTGTGCTCGTTGGTCTCGGTGACCCGGGTGGTGCTGGTGGTGGTGCGGCGCTGGGCGGTCTCGCTGCGCAGCAGCTCGGAGGCGTGCTCGGTGAGCGTCTTCGAGTACGAGACGGCCGAGCTCATGCTGGTCTCGGTCGAGGTGGACCGGTCCGCGTTGACGTCGATGCCGGCCTGCACCGGCCCGAACCCGCCGGACACGCTCACCCCCAGCGACGTCGAGGTCTGCTGGGACGCCGCGGTCTGCAGCGCCCGGTCCAGGCTGTTCTGCTCGGTGGACTCCAGCTCCTGGGTGGACTCGGCGAGCGTCTTGCTGACCGTGGTCACGGTCTCGCTGGTGCTGGTGTCCACGACGTGGGTGCGCCCCCGCACCTCGCTGGCCAGGACGTTCTCGATGTACGAGATGTCACTGGGCTCGTAGCGCAGGTGCGTCGTCTTGATGATCATGAGGTCGCCACGGCCGGCTACCCGGGCCGACGCGTCCAGGACCGGCACCCGCGGCGGCACGTAGGGGATGGTCGGGATGTCGTCGGGGATGGTCTCGTCGGGCAAATCCACGTCGGGCGCGGCGATGCTGAGCCGGCTGAGCCGGCGGCGCGCGTCCTCGCGTTCGGCGTCGAAGACGCGCCGCACGGCGCGCAGCGTCGCGGCGGGCGCGGCGCCGAGTTCGGCGGCGGCGCGGGTCGTCGCCTCGATGGCCGGGCCGAGGTCCGGGAACGCGCCGGCCGAAAGGTCCGCAAGCGTCGGGTCCGGCCGGCCGGAGGCCCGCGCGCGGGCGATCAGCCGCTCGACTGTGCGGCCGAGATCGGCGAACCGGTCGGCGCGCTCCGCGTCGGGATCGGCGGGCTTGTTCGGCGTCGGCGGGTCCGGCAGCACCAGGTCCCGCCGGCCGAGCAGGGCGCGGACGAGGCAGGTCTCCTCTGCCGGCGACCGGGCGAGCCGGAGCACCGTGACGCCGCGCAGGACCCGGACCAGCAAGGCGCCCGCCGGGCACTTCGGCAGGCGTAGAAAGAGACCGAGAACGAGAACGTCGACCGCCCAGCCGGTGAGCCCGGCGACCGCGGTTCGCATCTGTTCGGCGGTGATCTCGCGCTGCGTCGCCCAGGCGGTGATCGCGTCGCGCAACTGCCCGACGGTGAGGCGCGCGTCGACCGCGGCGCGCAGCAGCACGGCCAGGGCGAGCCGGGCGGCCTCGTCGATCCGTTCGTCGCGGGTCTGCAGGCGCTCCGCGTACAGCCGCCGCGCCGCCTTGACGTCGCCGGCGGTGACGGCGGTGCGCACCGGCTGGGACCAGTCGTCGCGGAAGTCGACGATCGGGCCGAGGATCTTCGGACCGGTCGTGCACGAGCCGCCTTCGGCGCCGCCGGCGCGGCGCAGTTGGACGAAACGCAGGGACGCCTGCGTGGTCGGGGTCGTGGGCATGGTCGGTCCTTCCGGAGGGCGTGCGGTCAGATCTCGGTCAGGAACAGCGCGTGCATGTCGTACGCGTCGAGGTGGGTGTTGATCCGCCGCACGAGCCGGTTCCAGTCCTCCTGAACGCCGGCGGTGGCCCGCAGCGCGGCCTGCCACTCGTCGTCGTGCAGCGCGGCGGTCAGCTCGGCGAGCGTGTGCTGGTCGAACGCGACGAGCGCCTCGTCGGCGCGTTCGATGTCGGTGAGCGGGAACGGGTACAGGCTGCCCCCGCCCGGCAGGACGTGCGGCACCAGTTCCTCGGCCTCGGCGAGGGTCGGCACGGCCCGGTTGCCGAAGCGGTCGACCCGGGTGACACCGCCGAACATCCGTCCGGCGACCACGTCGGTGCGCGCGTGCGCCCACGGCGAGAGCAGTTGCAGGTTGCTCGGCTCGGAGGCGCCAGTGAGCATCGACAGCCGGCTGCCCCAGAGGTCCTCGGGCAGCTTCTTGCGCATCCGGCGGGTCCAGGCGAGCATCTCGCGGATGAACCGTTGGGGCCGCGTGTGCTCCCACTCGTACACCCAGACCTTGACGTCGGGGGCGTCGGGCCGGCCGAGCGCCATCCCGAACAGCTCGTCCCGGGAGAACCGGTAGTGCGGGTCGCGCGCGTAGCGGCTCTCGAGGTCCAGGGGGTCGCCGGTGCGGCGGGTGCCGTCGCGGCCGTACCGGTCCCACAACCGTTGCAGGCCGGCCTCGTCCGCATCGAGGATGCTGTCGTCGCCGAGCCGGGCGGCGAGCTCCCACCGCGCCTGTTCCCGCGCGCGGGGACCGGGCGGCCCGCCGAGGATCTTGAACCGGTAGATGGGCGGCTCCCCGGTCGAGATCATGTGGGCGATCTGCACCTCGGACAGCAGCAGGTCGGGGTCGTAGTCCCAGCCGTGCAGGGCGTCGTTGCTGTCGAGTCCCAGTTCCCGGAACAGGGTGCGGCCGCGCGCGTCGAGCGGGATGTCGCGGCCCCAGGCCCGGGAGCCCACCACCATGCCGATGGAGCGGCAGCCGCGCTGGGTGACGACCGGCCCGTAGGACGGGTAGTGCAGGTCCGGGCCGTGCGGCGCGTTCATCGGGGTGACGTTGAGCCCCTCCGGCAGCGCGACGTGGGCACCGGTCTGGTACCGGTGCGGGCTGTAGGCGACGCCGCCGTCGAACGGCGTCGGCACGAGGCGGAATTCATGGAACGCCTGACGCAGCGCCCCGACGTACTCGGCGGGGTTGAGCGTGCGCAGCATGGTGGCCGACGCGGGCCCGAGCAGCGCGTCGACGAGGGTGCGCCGCAGTGAGCCCTCGGCGCCGCCGGCGAGGAACTGCCCGATCGTGAGGCCGGGGGCGTCCCGCCGGGCGGCCGCGAACTCGCTCTGCAGGCTCGCGGACCACAGCGACACGCCGTTGCGGTCGATGAGCTGGATCGGGTCGCGCAGGAACCCGGACCCCGGCAGCGGCGTGTCGCTCAGCATGGCCCGGTACACCTGCGGGGTCAGTCGCTGGTCCCGGCCGAGCAGCGCGAGCATCTCCACCATCGACGACGGCCGGGTCATTGCAGCTCCTTCGGCAGGTCCTCGACGAGCGCCACGGCGAAGTCCGCGTCCACCTTCTCGGCGGCCGAGGCGGCGCCGAGCAACCGGTGCAGCGGCGTGTCGCCGCGGGTGAGCACGCGCCGGCCCGCCGCCAGCACCGTCCCGGCGACCCGCTCGATCACCTCGGGCAACAGGACCCCGCCGAGCGTGAGCGCCGCGGCCAGGCCGCTCATCGGTTCCCCGTACAGGTCCTTGCCGGTGAGAACGTACGCGCCGACGTTGCCGAGATCCTCCAGGTCGTACATGGCCTCGATGACGGGAACCGGGACGAACTGGCCGATGGTGTGGATGACCTGGAGAAGATCGGAGAGCGTGCCCGGCCGGTCGGGCAGCGTCGCGCCCGGCACGAAGACCTCGTCGGTGATCTCCAGCGGTACGTCGTCGAAATGGTCGACGCGCAGCGCGTGGTACTGAAGGATGCCCTCCAGGTCGGACTCGCCGAGCTCGGCGTACAGCTTGTCGAGGTACACCCGCACGCCCGGGGTGTACATCACGGTGAGCCGGAAGGCGGGCCGGCCCGGTTCGGCGGGGGCCGGTTCGGCGGTCGGTGCGCCGTCCTCGTCGAGGTGGTCGAGCCGGTACGCGAAGCGGTCCTCGCCGCTTTCCGGGTCGACCCGGATGCGGATCGGCAGCGGCGCGGAATCCGGCACCCCGCCCAGGTACTCGACGTACGTGTCGTAGACGTCCTTGGCCATCGAGAACAGCACGTCGTCCAGGAACGTGGCGGCGGTGACGAACCAGGCCGGCTGCCACGACCACGGCTGTGCGCGCGGCGGGCTGCGCGGGTCGGGCTTCATCAGCAGCAGGTCGACGCCGTCGGGCCGGGCCTGCTCGATGGCGACCGCCTGCGCGTCGCCGCCGTCCCCGCCGACGGCGGCGCGCATCGCGAGGGCCCCGGCGACGAGGTCGGGCTCGGCCGCGGGGACGGTGCGCAGCGGTTCACCCAGCGCGGGCAGGGTCCCGGGGTGGCGGTGCCGCTCGACTTCCAGCGCCAGGGCCTGGTTGCACGTCGTCGGCCCGTCGCCGGGAATGTAGACGGCCCGCAGCGCGGTCAGGGCGGCGCTGCCGAGCAGCGGCCGTCCGGTGTACGCGACGCCGGGCGCCATGGCCACCCGCAGCCGCATCGCGCTCCAGTGCACCAGCGGCGTCGAGTGCGGGTCGGCCTCCTCGATCGTCAGCCCCCGCGCGGGCGTGAACGCGTACCCGAACGGCAGCGGCCGGTAGGCCACGGGCTCCCCGCCGACCATGACGGTGCGATCGGCGCCGGCGATCGGGTGCTCGACGGTCAGTTCGAAGACCATCGGCACGGCCGGGTCCAGGTCGGTCACGAGGGTCGTGGGCGGGTCCGGCCGCCGGTCCGCGTGGGCGGCCGTGGCCGCCTCGTAGCACCAGCCCGGCAGGTAGCTGAGGGTTAGCGAGGCGGTGCTGCCTTCGTCCCGGTCGAATCGGACGTGCAGCACGTTGGCCATCGCGTCGACGCACACGAACACCGGGTCGGCCGGGACGCCGCGGTAGAGCTCGAGCCACCGGCCCTCGCCCTCGATCGTGGAGTCGAGCGTCAGCCAGACGTCCTCCAGCACGGCGCGCAGCGGCCTGGCGGCCGCGTCGGCGGCCTCGAGTGCTGTCTGTCCCTGCGCCATGCTGCGGATAGTAGTGACATCGTGACGCCGACACTGTCGGCGATCGGCCGGGCGAGCGTCGGCATGCTGCGCCGGCCCGGGTGCTCATCGATCTTGCACCGTGTCCCAGATCGTGGCACCACGACGCGGTCCCGCCGCACCAACGCCGTTGAGTTGACCGGTTGGTTAGTCGAGTTGGGTCCGCAGCCTGATCTGCGGAACCAGCAGATCGTCGACGTCCAGGGCGCGGGCGGCGCCGTCGGGTGCCCAGCCGGCCGAGGTGAGGAACTTCACGGTGGCCGCGTCGTCGCGGAAGGCCCAGGCGACCGCTGTCCGGAATCCGTCTGCCCGCCAGTGATCCACGGATGCGCTGAGTAACCGGCTGCCGTGACCTCGCCGTCCCCATCTCGGTTCGACGATGAGTTCGGTCACCGCAACCACATCGTCACTCAGCGCGTTGTGATTCTCGTCGGGCGCGAGCGCCGTCGCGTCCACCGGGCCTGACGCCGCGAAGCCGACCCGGTACTCTTGTCCCCGGTTCGTGCCAGGCTTTTCGGCCTGTTCCACAGCTATCAGCACCCGGTGCTGTGATGACGGAGGAGACGTCACCGCCTCGTGCCACTGCGTGGTGAGCCACTCGGAGTTCAGTTGATCGATCACTGTGCGTGGTATGAAGCGGCGATAGGCGACCTGCCAGGTCGTCAACTGGACTCGGGCAATTTCGCCCGAGTCGTCTGGTTGAGCAACCCGGACGTAACACAGCACCACAAAGCAAAGGGTACGTACCGTTTTTGTAACGAGGCGTGCGGGGTGGCGCGCCGCCCAGCACCCTTGGAGCCGGGCGCGGGCAAGGTGTTGCGGGCACGATTCAACGACGCGGTTTGCGGGCAGTAGTTGCCCTGGTGAACTGAGGAGGAGTACGGGCGTGTCAACGCGGGAACAGGTCGCGGAGCGACCGGCGCTTGTGCCGGCCCGGCTGCGGCAGCTGCCTGCCTGGCTGCCGTCATGGATGCGGCACCGCACCACTGTGCGGGTCGGCATCGTGCTCGGCATCTTCATCTGCGCATGGGCGTTCGACGCCGCGTTCGCGGTCCGCCACGGCTTCTTCGACCTGCGCGTCTACTACGGCGCGCTGAACCACTGGGTCGACGGCAACGGCGAGATCTACGACTACCTGCTGCCCGGCACCAAGTACGGGTTCACCTACCCGCCGTTCGCGGCGCTGACCATGCTGCCGATGGCCTACCTCGGCTGGCACGTGGCGATCGCGATCAGCCTGCTGCTCACCGTCGTCGCCTCGGTCGCGGTGCTGTACTGGCTGGTCGAGCCGATGGCCCGCCGGCACGGCTGGTCGCCGTGGTTCGTGCTGGGCATCACGGCCGGGCTCGCCGTCGCATTCGAGCCGCTGCGCGAGACGTTCCTGTTCGGCCAGGTGAACGCGGTGCTGCTGGTCCTCGTCGCGGCCGACCTGCTGTTCCTGGTGCGCTACAACCGCAGCGTCGCCGGCGTCGGCATCGGTATCGCCACCGCGATCAAGCTGACCCCGGGCATCTTCATCGTGTACCTCGTCATCACCCGGCGCTTCCGCGCGGCCATGGTGGCCAGCGGCACCACGATGGCGGCCACCGTCCTCGCGGCCGCGGTCGCCCCCGACGCGTCGCGCGAGTTCTGGACCGACGCGCTGTGGAACACCAGCCGGGTCGGCGACGAGTCGTTCGTGTCCAACCAGTCGCTCAACGGCGTCGTCCACCGGTGGGACCCGCAGGACCCGGCGAGCCTGGCCTGGGTGGCGCTGGTGCTGATCACGCTCGGCGTGTGGGCGTGGCGGTCGCGCCAGGCGGCGCGCGTCGGCGACGAGGCCACCGGCTTCGCGCTGACCGGCATCGTCGGCGTGCTGATCAGCCCGATCACGTGGGTGCATCACCTCGTGTGGGTGCTCCCCGGCCTGATCCTGCTCGTCGACCGCGGGCTGATGAAGGGGCTGCCCCGGCGGCGCCAGCGCTGGCTGCTCGGGCTGGCCGCCGTGACCTATGCCGTGATGTGCAGCCGGCTGGTGTGGGCGTTCAACGGCGGCTTCGACACGTTCCCGGGCTGGGTCGGCAGCAACGCGTACGTCTGGTTGAGCCTGGTCCTGCTGGTGGCGATCCCGGTGTCCGGGTCGACGGCGCCGGCCCCGGTGCCGCGCACCGGTCGTCCGGTGGAGAGCGCCCCCGACCTGGCCGACCTGGACCGCGAACTCGCCTCGGTGTCCACCGCCCGGGTTCCCGCCCAGGAGGAGCGCCGCCTCGTCGGCGCGTAGGGTTCAGCGTTTCCGCGATCTTGGACGTCCGTTACCGCTCCAGCGGTAGCAGACGTCCAAGATCGCGTTGGCGCTGAGCCCGGGGAACTGTCGTACCCGCCGGGTAGCGTCACCGGCGATGGTCACCGATTCGCTTTCCCTTCGGCAGGCGCGCCGCATCGCGCTCGGCGCCCAGGGCTTCACCGATCCGGCGCCGGCGGGTGTTCCCGACATCCGGCACCTGCGCCGGGTGATCCGCCGGGTCGGTCTGCTGCAGATGGATTCGGTCAACGTTCTCCTGCGGGCGCACTACATGCCGCTGTTCAGCCGGCTCGGGCCGTACCCCGTCGGGCTGCTCGACAGGGCGGCCTACCGCGCGCCGCGCGAACTGTTCGAGTACTGGGGGCACGAGGCGTCGCTGCTGCCCGTCGCCCTGCACCCGGTGCTGCGCTGGCGGATGGCGAACGGGCACGCGTGGGGCGCGCCGTCGCGGCTGGCGGCCGAGAAGCCCGAGGTCGTCAAGCGGGTGCTCGAGGAGGTGCGGCTGCGCGGGCCGATCGCCGCGGCCGAGATCGAAGACGCCGGCACGAAGCGGGTGCACTGGGGCTGGAACTGGAACGAGGTCAAGATGGCCCTCGAGCACCTGTTCTGGACCGGCGAGGTCACCGCCGCGGCCCGGAACAGCGCGTTCGCCCGGCTGTACGACCTGCCCGAGCGGGTGCTCCCGGCCGCCGTGCTCGCCGCGCCCACGCCCAGCCCGGCCGACGCGTTCCGCGACCTCGTGCGGCTGGCCGCCGCCGCGCTGGGCGTCGCGGCCGAGCCGGAACTGCGCGACTACTTCCGGCTGCCGCTCGCCGGCGCCCGCACCGCGATCGCCGAACTGGTCGACGCCGGCGAACTGCGTCCGGTGCGGGTCGAGGGTTGGAAGGCGCCGGCCTACCTGGACGCGGCGGCCCGCGTCCCGCGGCGGCTACCGGCCGGCACGCTGCTCAGCCCGTTCGACCCGCTGATCTGGGAGCGCAACCGGGTCGAGCGGCTGTTCCAGTTCAGCTACCGCATCGAGATCTACGTGCCGGCGCCGCAACGCGTCCACGGGTACTACGTGCTGCCGTTCCTGCTTGGCGATCGCCTCGCGGCCCGCGTCGACCTGAAGGCCGACCGCAAGGCCGGCGTGCTGCGGGTGCCGGCCGCCTGGGTGGAGCCGGCGCGGGCCCGCACCGATCCGTCGCCGGGTGAGGTGGCGGAATCGCTCGCCGCCGAACTGCACCGGCTGGCCGGCTGGCTCGGCCTGTCGGCCGTCGAGGCACCGGCCGCGGGCGACCTCGCCGCCGAACTGAGCTTGGCGTTGCGCGGTACGGTTGCCACGTGACCGCCGCCGTGCCGCCGCCTTCTGCTCCGGACTACGCGCTGATCTACGCCGAGCCCGACAAGGTCACCCAGTTCTTCACCAGCACCGGCCGCCGGATCCCCCGTTGGGTCGGCCCGGCGGTGGTGGCGGGCACCTGCGCCGCCGCCTGCGGCTACGTGCTCTGGGCCAACCCCACCGACGGCGGCGCGGGCGACCTGCCCGGTTGCCTGGTGCGCCTCACCACGGGCTTCGACTGCCCGGGCTGCGGGGGCACCCGCGCCGCGTGGTACCTCATGCACGGTGACATCGCTGCCGCCGCGCAGCACCACATGCTGTTCGTCTTCGCCGTGCCGTTCCTGATCTACGCGTACATCGCGTGGGCGGCCGGCGCGATCTTCAACAAGCGGCTGCCGCAGCTTCGCCTGTCCTTCCGGACCATCGGCATCGCCCTGGCCGTGTGGGCCGTGTTCAGCGTGCTGCGCAACCTGCCGTTCGAGCCGTTCAGCTGGTTCTACGTGTGACTCACCGGGTCGCCGACAGGCGCCCGGACCACCGCGATGTCGCCGCTCGCGGTCTGCACCCGCACGGAGAGCATCTCGCCCTTGCCGGCCAGCGGTTTGTCGCCGACGTCGAGATCGCTGTGGGTGGACCCGGACAGCGTGCGCACGTCCATGTAGACGGCGGTGCCGGGCAGCACCGAGACGGTGACGTCGCCCGACGCGGTGGTGCCGCGCACCTCGCCGCGCCGGGCCCGCAGCAGGTCGATGTCGCCGGACGCGGTGCGCGCCTGCACGGAGCCGCCGGTGTCGTAGATCCTCAGGTCGCCGCTGGCGCTGTGCAGCGTGCCGTCGCCGCCGAGCGTGCCGATCTCCACATCGCCGGACGCGCTGTTGACCCGCAGGTCACCGCCGACGCCGGCGATGTGCGCGTCGCCGCTGGCCGTGTTCACCCGAAGGTCGCCGGTCACCGACTCGACCCGCACGTCGCCGGACGCGCTGGTGATCGAGCCCTCGCGCCAGCGCCCCTGCATGGCGACGTCGGCGGAGGCGCTGTGGATGTCCAGCCCGCTGTCCAGCGGCACCCTGGCGGTGACCCGGATGCTGCCGCGCCGCCAGATCCAGCCGGCCGGCTCCGGCGCGTGGACGACGAGGGTGTCGCCCTGCATCTCGACGCGGGTGCTCTCGGCCTGCTGGCGGGAGGCGTCGGAGCCGTCGTACGGCTCCACCTCGACGACGGCGCTGTCGCGCTCCTCGGCCGTCACGGTGGCCACGCCACCGCGGATCTTGACGGAGACCATCACCGGCCCCTTGGTCTGAAACTCGTACATGGCTTTTCCTCTCGGGGAGTCGTGAGCGGGTTCAGGCCTGTGCGAAGCCGGTCATCCGCCGGCCGCGCCGGCCGCGACCGCCGGGGGGCATGCCGCCGGGGCCGGGGAAGAAGCCGCCGGGCGGCGGGGGCGGCGGGGGAGCGCCGGGCGGGGCCGGCGGCCAGTGCCCGACCTGCAGGGCCGCCGCGATCGCCCGGACCAGCCAGGCGTTGACCGACAGGCCCTCGTCGGCCGCGGCCCGCTCGGCCAGTTCCTTCAGCGATTCCGGCAGCCGCAGCGTGATGCGGGCCATGTCGCCGCTCTCGGTGACCGGTGGCGGCGCTGCCGTCGCGGTGGGCGCCGGTGCCCCGTCGGTGACGACGAGTTCGGCGTCGCGACCGCGCAGTCGCACCTCGACGCTCGACCCGTCGAGCTTCGTGGTGATCTCGGCCGCGGCGTCGGACAGCGCCTCGAGCAGGCAGAGCCGGGCCGCCGACTCGAGCGCGGAGGAGAGCAGTTCCGCGCTGTGCGCGGCGGCTTCGCCGGCGGGCGCTGCGGATGCGGCGAGATCGCGGCGAAGCGATTCCAGGTACGGCGTGAGGTCCATGACACCATCATGACGTCACCGATGGCGTCACGTCAAGCGTCACCTGACGTCAGTCCGCGTTGCGACGGTCGCTGACCTCCCGTGGCGGGCTAATGTGGCGGCCATGGCCGAGCGGAGCGAGGCCATCTATCGGCTCAGAAGAGCCGATACGCGAGCGGAGCGAGCGCAGCGGCGGCATGGCCGCAGCTCGCGGAGCGAGGTGAGGCCATGGCTGAGATCGTGCCCCCGAAGGTCCGGCTCATCGGGTGGACGCACTTCGCGCCGCCGGACGACGTCGACTGGTCCACCGACGCCGACGGTGGCGAGGCCCTCGCCGAGTTCGCCGGCCGGGCCTGCTACCAGTCCTGGAGCAAGCCCAACCCGTCGACGGCGACCAACGCCGGCTACCTGCGGCACATCCTCGAGGTCGGGCACCTGTCGGTGCTCGAGCACGGCGTGGTCACCTTCTACATCAGCGGCATCTCGCGTTCGCTCACGCACGAGCTGATCCGGCACCGCCACTTCTCGTACTCGCAGCTCTCCCAGCGCTACGTCCCGGAGCGCGACGCCGCGATGGTCGAGCCCGACGTGATCGCCGCCGACCCGGAACTGCACGCCAAGTTCGTCGAGGCGACGGAGGCCAGCGTCCGCGCGTACACCGAGCTGCTCGCGGGCCTGGAGGAGCGCTTCGCCGACATCCCCAACGCGACGCTGCGCCGCAAGCAGGCCCGGCAGGCGGCCCGCGCGGTGCTGCCGAACGCCACCGAGACCCGCATCGTGGTCACCGGCAACTACCGGGCCTGGCGGCACTTCATCGCGATGCGCGCCTCGGAGCACGCCGACGTGGAGATCCGTGCCCTCGCGGTCGAGTGCCTGCGGCAGCTGCAGAAGGTGGCCGGCAACGCGTTCGCCGATTTCACGATCAGCTCGCTCGACGACGGCACCGAGATCGCGGCCAGCGCGTTCGCCTGGGAGTCGTGACGACCACGGCACGCCGTGGCGATAAGTTGTTCTCATGACGCGCGCCAACTCCGACCCGCGGCGGCCCTTCGGCCGCCTGCTCACCGCGATGGTGACGCCGTTTCGCGTCGACGGATCGCTCGACCTCGACGGCGCCGCCGCCCTCGCCACCTGGCTGGTCGACGAGCAGGCCCACGACGGTCTGGTGATCAGCGGGACCACGGGGGAGTCGCCCACCACCAGTGACGCCGAGAAGGACGCCCTGCTGCGGGCGGTGGTGGAGGCGGTCGGCGACCGGGCCACGATCGTCGCCGGCGTCGGCACGAACGACACACACCACAGCGTCGAGCTGGCCAAGGCCGCCGAGAAGGCGGGCGCCAACGGGCTGCTCGTGGTGACGCCGTACTACAACAAGCCACCGCAGCGCGGCATCCGGCACCACTTCACCGCCGTCGCCGACGCGTCCGGCCTGCCGGTGATGATGTACGACATCCCCGGCCGGTCGGGTGTCGCGATCGAGACCGACACGATCCTGCGGCTCGCCGAGCACCAGCGCATCGTCGCCGTCAAGGACGCCAAGGGCGACCTCGGCGAGACGGCGTGGGTCACCCGCAACTCCGACCTGGCCTACTACTCGGGCGAGGACAAGCTGACCCTGCCGCTGCTGTCCGTCGGCGCGGTCGGCGTCGTCGGGGTGCCCACCCACCTGTTCGGCCCGCCCACCAAGCAGATGATCGAGGCGTACGAGCGCGGCGACACCGCCGAGGCGCTTCGCCTGCACCACCACCTGCTCCCCGTCTACTGCGGGTTCTTCCGCAGCCAGGGCGTCATCCTCACCAAGGCCGCGCTGCGCCTGCAGCATCGGCCCGGCGGTCCGGTCCGTCCGCCGCTGTGCGAGGCGACGCCGGCCGAGATCGCCCGCCTGCGGGAGGACTGCGCCGCGTCCGGTCTCACCCTCGGCGACGCCGACCAGATGGCCCACCTGCACCCGGGTGCCGTGCGGTGACGGGCCCACGGATGGAACTCGACGCGCCACCGCCGCTGCCCGCGACCGGCCTGCGGATCACGCCGCTGGGCGGGCTCGGCGCCATCGGCCGCAACATGACGCTGTTCGAGTTCGGCGGCCGGCTGATGGTCGTCGACTGCGGGGTGCTGTTCCCCGACGTCGACCAGCCGGGCGTCGACCTGATCCTGCCCGACTTCGAGTCGATCCTGGACCGGCTGGACCAGGTCGACGCGATCGTGCTGACGCACGGCCACGAGGACCACATCGGCGCGGTGCCGTACCTGCTCGCGCACAAGCCGGACATCCCCCTGATCGGGTCGCAGTTCACGCTGGCCCTGGTGGAGGCGAAGCTCGCCGAGCGGCGCCTCACGCCGTACTCGCTGACCGTCCGCGAGGGGCAGACCGAGAAGCTGGGCCCGTTCACGTGCGAGTTCTTCGCGGTGAACCACTCGATCCCGGACGCGCTGGCCGTCGCGATCACCACGCCCGCGGGCACCGTGCTGCACACGGGCGACTTCAAGATGGACCAGTTGCCGCTCGACGGCCGGCTCACCGACCTGGCCGGGTTCGCCCGGCTCGGGGCGTCCGGCGTCGACCTGCTGCTCAGCGACTCGACGAACGCCGAGATCCCGGGCTTCGTGACGCCGGAGCGGGAGATCGGGCCGGTGCTGGACCGGATCTTCGCCGATGCGAAGGGCCGGGTGATCGTGGCGTCGTTCGCGTCCCACGTGCACCGGGTGCAGCAGGTGCTGGACGCGGCACACGAGCACGACCGCCGGGTCGCCTTCATCGGTCGCTCGATGGTCCGCAACATGGGCATCGCGCGCGACCTGGGCCTGCTGCGCATCCCGGCCGGGCTGGTCGTCGGGATGGACGAGGCGCTCACGCTGCCCCCGGAGGGCATCGTGCTCATGTCCACCGGGTCGCAGGGCGAGCCGATGAGCGCGCTGGGCCGGATGGCGACCGGCGACCACCGGCACGTCACGGTCGCACCCGGCGACACCGTGGTGCTGGCCTCGTCGCTGGTGCCGGGCAACGAGACGGCCGTGTACCGGGTGATCAACCAGCTCTCCCGGGCCGGTGCGGTGGTGGTGCACAAGGATGTCGCCAAGGTGCACGTGTCGGGGCACTCGCCGGCCGGTGAGCTGCGGTACGTGCTGGGTGTGGTCAAGCCGCGCAACTTCATGCCGGTGCACGGGGAGTGGCGCCACCTGCGGGCGCACGCCGAACTGGCCGTCGAGTCCGGCGTGCCGCGCGACCGCGTGGTGCTCTGCGAGGACGGCGACGTGGTCGACCTCGTCGACGGCGTGGCCCGCCACGTCGGGCACGTGCGGTCCCGGTACGTGTACGTCGACGGGCTGGCGGTCGGCGATGTCAGCGAGTCGCTGCTCACCGAGCGGCGCATCCTCGGTGACGGCGGCTTCATCGCCGCGACCGTCGTGATCGACTCGGTGACCGGCAAGGTGGTCGGCGGCCCGGCGATCTCCGCCAAGGGCTTCTCCGAGGACCCCGCCGCGTTCGACGCCGTGCTCCCGCTGATCACGGAGGCGCTGCTGCGGGCGGCCGAGGAGGGGATCACCGACCCGCACCAGTTGCAGCAGATCGTGCGCCGCACGGTGGGCCGCTGGGTGAACGAGACGTACCGCCGTCGGCCGATGATCGTGCCGAACGTGGTGGAGGTCTGACCTTCCGCGATCTTGGACGTTCCTCGGCGCTGGCGCGCCGCCGAACGTCCAAGATCGCCGATTTCCATGCCGCGCGCCGACATGCGGGTGAAACCCGCGTTCATTAACGTCCTCCCATGGCGCATACCGACGCTTCCCCGGCCGGGCACGACGCCCCGCCGGGCCCACCCCCCGAGCCGGCCGCGCAGCCCCGCAACGGCTTCGACCGGTACTTCGAGATCAGCGCGCGGCGGTCCACCGTGGGCCGCGAGATCCGCGGTGGCCTGGCCACCTTCTTCACGATGAGCTACATCGTGGTCCTCAACCCGTTGATCCTGGGCGGCGGCGCCGACAAGAACGGTGCCAACCTCAACATGACGCAGATCGCCGCGGCCACCGCGCTCGTGGCCGGCGTCATGACGATCCTGATGGGCGTCGTCGCCCGGTTCCCGCTCGCACTCGCCGCCGGCCTCGGCGTCAACGCCCTCGTGGCCTACGAGATCGCCCCGACCATGACGTGGGCCGACGCGATGGGCCTTGTGGTCATCGAGGGTGTGCTCATCACGATCCTCGTTCTCACCGGCCTACGGGAGGCGCTGTTCCGCGCGGTCCCGGCCCAGTTGAAGATCGCGATCGGGGTCGGCATCGGGTTGTTCCTGACCCTGATCGGCCTCGTCGACGCGGGCTTCGTGCGGACCACCGGCACGGCGGCGCCGCCGATCCAACTCGGCGTCGGCAACCGGCTGGTCGGCTGGCCGTCGCTGGTGTTCGTGATCGGGCTGATCGTCACGCTGATCCTGGTGGTGCGGAAGGTGCGCGGCGCGATCCTGATCGGGATCGCGTTCGGCACCGTCCTGGCGATCATCGTGGAGGCGATCTTCAAGATCGGGCCGACGTTCATCTCACCCGACCAGTCCAACCCGCACGGTTGGAACCTCAACGTCCCCAAGCTGCCCGACAAGATCTTCGACGTTCCCGACCTGGGGCTGCTGGGCAAATTCAGCGTGCTGGGGGCCTGGGACTCCGGCGTCACCCTGGTCGCGATCATGTTCGTCTTCACCCTGCTGGTGACCGACTTCTTCGACACCATGGGCACGATGGTCGCGGTCGGGTACGAGGCCGGCCCCGAGGGCGGCCTGCTGGACGAGAACGGCGTCCCGCCGCGCGCCCGGGAGATCCTGCTGGTGGACTCGCTGGCGGCGGTCGCCGGCGGTGCGTCGAGCGTGTCGAGCAACACCTCGTACATCGAGTCGGCCGCGGGTGTCGCCGAGGGCGCCCGTACCGGGGTGGCCAACCTGATCACCGGCGGGTTGTTCCTCGTCGCGATGTTCTTCGCGCCGCTGGTGACGATCGTGCCGTTCGAGGCGGCGTCGGTGGCGCTCGTCGTCGTCGGGTTCCTGATGATGACGGCGGTGCGCTCGATCGACTGGACCGACTACGAGATCGCCATCCCGGCGTTCCTCGCGATCGTGCTGATGCCGTTCACGTACTCGATCTCGGCCGGGATCGGGGCCGGCTTCATCGCGTTCGCCGTGCTGAAGACGGCGCGCGGCAAGGCACGCGAGGTGAGCCCGCTGATGTGGGGCGCGGCCGCGCTGTTCGTCATCTACTTCCTGCGAGACCCGATCGAGCAGTTGCTCTCCTGATTCCGCGATCTTGGACGTCCACTGCGGCTCCGGCCGCAGTGGACGTCCAAGATCGCCGTCGATGGGGCGACAATCGGGTGTATGGGGTACCGGGTGCTGGTCACCGTCATTCTGATCGTGCACTTCGGGTACCTCGCCTTCGTCGTCTTCGGTGGCTTCCTCTCCTGGCGTTGGCCGCGGATGTTCTGGCCGCACCTGGCCGCCGCCGCCTGGGGGCTCGCCGTCGTCGGCATCCCTCTGACGTGCCCGCTGACCATGGCCGAGAACTGGGCACGGGAGCAGTCCGGCCAGGCTCCCGAGTCGCGCGGCTTCATCGACCGCTACATCGAGGGCGTGCTGTATCCGTCGAAGTACACGCACCTGCTGCAGGCGCTGGTGGCCGTTCTGGTGATCGGGTCATGGGTCGGCGCCTATCTCTTTCGGCGCACCCGGCGGCGGCGGGTCGAAACTGTTTCGTCGTAGCCCGCCGCTACCGTGTGATCCATGGCGGGCCGGACCTCTCAACCGAGCCGCCGTCGCGCACCCGCGTCCACGACCGCGCGGCGGCCGGTGCAGCGCGGGCGGCAGACGGCGCGCAAGGCGACCAGCCGGCCCGCGGCGCGTCGCCGGACGACCCGCACGAACGTCAATCCGCTAGGGCTGCTCGGCCGCGGGATCATCGCGCTCTGGATGGGGATCGCCCACATCCTCGGGTGGATGGTGCGCGCGGTGGGCCGCCAGGCCGCGACGGCGCGCGACCTCGACCCCGAACACCGTCGCGACGGGGTGGGCCTCGCCCTGCTCGGGTCCGCCGTCCTGCTCGCGTTCGCGGTGTGGTTCAACTCGGCCGGGCCGGTGGGCGCCTGGCTCGCCGACACCGTCCGCTTCTTCCTCGGCGGCATCGCCGCCGCCCTCCCGGTGCTGCTGCTGGTCGCCGCGGTGCGGCTCATGCGCAAGGCGGTCGAGGAGCCGCCGCGCGGGCGCGGTGTGGTCGGCTGGACGGCGCTGCTCGTCGGCGTCGCCGGGCTGCTGCACCTGGTCGCTGGCGAGCCGGCCAAGCCACTGGACATGGAGAAGGCCGGCGGCGTGCTCGGCCGGTTCACCGGCGGCCTGCTCGCGGCCGCGGTCACCGGATGGGTCGCCGTGCCGCTGCTCGTGCTGCTGGCCGTCTTCGGGCTGCTCGTCATCACCGCGACGCCCATCAACAAGATCCCGGAGCGGTTCCGCAACCTGCGCGACCTCGCGTTCGGTCGGCTGCCCGACGACGAGGACGACGAGGAGGGGGCGGAGCAGGACGACGATGCCGAGCGGCCCGGCCTGCGCCGCCGCGCGTCGCGCCGGCGCAGCCGCCTCGCCGACGAACTCGGCGAGGGCGACGACGAGGACGCGGAGGCCGACGCCGCGAGCGCCGTGCCCGATCCGATGGCCGCTCTCGAGACCGTCGCGATCGCCCGCAAGCCGCGGGAGAAGAAGGCGCCCGCTCCGCCGGAGCACTCGCCGATGCCCACCCGGGCCGAGCAACTCGCGCTCACGGATGCCGACTACAAGCTGCCGCCGCCCACCCTCCTCGCCAAGGGCGACGCGCCGAAGGCCCGCACCCGCGCCAACGACGAGGTCATGCAGGCGCTGGAGGGCGTGTTCCAGCAGTTCAACGTCGATGCGGCCGTCACCGACTTCACCCGCGGTCCCACCGTCACCCGGTATGCGGTCGAGCTCGGGCCGGGAGTGAAGGTCGAGCGCATCACCGCGCTGACCCGCAACATCGCGTACGCGGTGAAGTCGCCCGACGTGCGGATCATGAGCCCGATCCCGGGCAAGAGCGCCGTCGGTGTCGAGATCCCGAACCTGGACCGGGAGAACGTGACGCTGGGCGACGTGCTCCGGTCGCGGACCGCCACGTCCGACCACCACCCACTCACCGTCGGGCTGGGCAAGGACATCGAGGGCGGCTACGTCACGGCGAACCTCGCGAAGATGCCTCATATTTTGATTGCCGGCGCCACGGGCGCGGGGAAGAGTTCGTGCCTGAACACCCTGCTCGTCTCGCTGCTCACCCGGGCGACGCCGGACGAGGTGCGGCTGCTGCTGATCGACCCCAAGCGGGTCGAACTGACCAACTACGAAGGCATCCCGCACCTGGTCACGCCGATCGTCACGAACCCGAAGAAGGCGGCCGACGCGCTGGACTGGGTCGTGCGCGAGATGGACATGCGCTACGACGACCTGGCGGCCGCCGGTGTCCGGCACATCGACGACTACAACCGCAAGGTACGGGCCGGCCAGATCACGGCACCACCCGGCAGCGAGCGGGTGATCCGGCCGTACCCGTATCTGGTGGCGATCGTCGACGAGCTGGCCGACCTGATGATGGTGGCCCCGCGCGACGTCGAAGACTCGGTCGTGCGGATCACCCAGCTCGCCCGGGCCGCCGGCATCCACCTTGTGCTCGCCACCCAGCGGCCCAGCGTCGACGTGGTGACCGGCCTCATCAAGGCGAACGTGCCGTCCCGGCTGGCGTTCGCGACGTCGAGCCTGGCCGACTCCCGGGTCATCCTCGACCAGCCGGGCGCCGAGAAGCTGATCGGCCGCGGCGACGGCCTGTTCCTGCCGATGGGCGCGTCGAAGCCGATCCGGATCCAGGGTGCGTGGGTCAACGAGTCGGAGATCGCCGACGTCGTCAAGTTCTGCAAGGAGCAGCGCGAACCGGAGTTCCGGGAAGACGTCACCGCACCCGCGCAGGACAGCAAGAAGAAGGTCGACGAAGACATCGGCGACGACCTGGAATTGCTGATCCAGGCCGCCGAGCTCGTGGTGAGCAGCCAGTTCGGGTCGACGTCGATGCTGCAGCGCAAGCTCCGCGTCGGGTTCGCCAAGGCCGGCCGGCTGATGGACCTCATGGAAAGCCGCGGGATCGTCGGCCCGTCGGAGGGCTCCAAGGCCCGCGACGTCCTGGTCAAGCCCGACGAGCTCGAGGAAGTCCTGGCCGGCCTGCGCGTGGACGACTGACCTTCCGCGATCTTGGGAAATCTGGGTCTCGAAAACGAGCCCGGATTCCACGATCGCGGAGTCAGGGCGAGCGGTGCGCGAACATCGTGCCGCCGAGCCGGCTCTCCGGCGACACCGTGATCATGTGCGCCTCGACGGCGAAGCCCGCCTCGCCCAGCCAGGCGGCGAGCGTGTCCGGCTGGCGCTTGTGCACGTAGATCCGCATCGGGTGGCCGCCGTAGCCCTCGGTCTTCAGATTCGACCCGTCTCCGACGTGGAAGCCGATCATCACCCGGCCGCCGGGCCGCAGCACCCGGTGGAAGTGCCGGAGCACTGTCCCGATCTCCTCGTCGGGAATGTGGATCAGCGAGTACCAGGCGATCACGCCGTCGAGGGAGGCGTCCGGGAGGTCGAGGTCGGTCATCGAACCGACGTCGAACCGGACACCGGGGAAGTCCCGGCGGGCCAGCTCGATCATCGCGGGGGACAGGTCGACGCCGAACGCATCGAGCCCGAGCCCGCGCAGCAGCCCGGTGATCCGGCCCGGCCCGCAACCCACGTCGGCCACCGGACCGCCGCCGGCGGCGCGCACCTGGTCGGCGAACAACGCGAACGCCGCCCGCTCGTAGGGCGCGTCGTCGAGCAGGTGGCGGACGAACTCCAGATAGCTGACGGCGACGGTGTCGTACGACGTTCGGGTGTCCTCGATCCAGTTCATGACACGACCCCGGCGAGCGGCGCACGGACGTCGCGCACCAGCCCGGCGATCTCGCCGATCGTCGCCTCGAACGTCCGGCGGGCACCGAACGGCACCAGTGGGTACGGGGGATCGTGCCGCCGGGCGGGGACGGAGCGCTCCATGAGCTCACGAGCCGCCACGTGGTGGGTGGTCCCGGTTCGCCCGGACGGCGGGTGCACGGCCATCGTCAGCTCCACGGCCGCGAACCGTACCAGGACATCGACCACGCTCTCGGGACCCGCGCCGGGCGGCCGGCATGCCGTGCGCCGGCGTCACCG
>Ga0111538_10002065_pt1 | contig 28265 bp, 21 predicted proteins | sample SoiMethybrSBSTD1_FD_79669 | JGI IMG/M metagenome (GOLD analysis project Ga0111538, IMG submission 79669) | Bulk soil microbial communities from a Populus tree surrounding site in Tennessee, USA - Soil MetaG P. TD hybrid SBSTD1 (version 2)... | ecosystem: Environmental > Terrestrial > Soil >... | reverse complement strand
GGTCTGGGATCGTACGGCGCGCGGATCGTCGAAACGGCGCCCGATCGCGCCTCGCAGTTGATTCCGCAGGCGGGTCTCCTCCGCGCGATGCTCGCCGTGCCGGCTTACGCGATCATCGTCGCGATTGCCGCGTCGCGCGGCAGCCCGACGCTGGCGGTGTACGGGCTCACGGTCCTGCTCACGCCGTTCAACACGCAGTGGGTGTTCCAGGGACTGCGCCAGATGCAGTGGGTCGCGGCCGGCAGCCTGCTGCGCTACGGCACCTTCGCGCTCCTCGTGCTGACGTTCGTCCGCAGGGGATCCGACACGCGGATTGTCGGCGCGGCGGAAGTCTCCGGCGCGCTGGTGCTGGCGGTCTTCAACAGCGTGTTGCTGGCGCGCGTGCTGCGAGTGCATCTGGACTGGCAGCGCGCGTTCCGCGGCGCGATCGATCTCTTCCGCCAGGCGTGGTTCCTCGGCGCAAGCGACCTGACGTGGGCGGCGATGTGGTACTCGCCGACGATCATCCTCGGCTGGACGGATCCGGGCCGCACCGAGCTCGTCGCCTGGATCGCCGCGGCCGTGCGGATCGTCATGGCGCTGCACGCGTTCGTCTGGCTGTACTTTTTCAATCTCGTCCCGAATCTCTCGCGCGAGCTGCACGAGGGCGTCGACGGCTGGCGCGCGTTGATCGCGCGATCGCTCTCGGTCTCGATGTGGCCGGCGTGCTTCATCGCCGCCGCCGGAACTCTGCTGGCGCCGCTGCTGATGGGGCTGCTCTTCGGGCCCGACTACGCGCAGGCGGAGCTGCCGTTCCAGATCGTGATTTGGATGATTCCGGTGGCCTGGCTCAGCGGCCACTTCAGGTTCAGCCTGATCGTGAGCGGCCATCAGCATCTCGAGTTCCTGGCCTCGGCGATCGCGGGCATTGCGACCGTGGCGCTGGCCGTCGCGGGCGCCCGGTCGTACGGCGCGCCTGGCGCGGCGGCGGCACTGCTCTCCGGCGGCGTCATCAACGCAATCGTGTCCGGCGTGCTCATGCGCCAGGTCATCGGCAGCGTCCGGTTGAGCGCGGCCGCGCCGGCGCTGCTCGCGTGCCTGTCGTCCATCGTCATTGGCGTCGCGGCGGGCTGGCTGGCCGGTCGTACTGCGGGCGCGCTGCTTGCATGCGCCTGCTACGCGGCCGTGACGGCGAGCCAGTGGAACTTCGCGCGCCTTCGACGGGCCTGGGAGGGACGTTCTGGGTGACGCTATGCCCTCGAGTGTAGTGAGTCGTCGTGAATTGATGCGGGCCTGGGCGGCGCACGACGTGGATGTCTACCGCGCATTCGTCGACACCGTGACGAGGCTGACGGCACGCCCGTTGACCGCGCTGCGTGTGCTCGACCTCGGCTGCGGCTCCAACGCGCCGATCACGGTCCTGCTGCATGCCGCCGGCTGCCGGGTGACGGGCGTGGATTCGATATTGGGCTATCGCTGGGGTCTCGGCTTCCGGCCCAGCCGCTACGCCGCGTACCTGCGCGAGGCGGGTCTTCGGAAGACGTTGCGCAAGCTGGCGGGGGAACTCGTGTTCGATCGGACGTACTACCGGGAGCTTCGCGCCATGACCGGCCTTCCGCTGACCGAACGCGGCCTCGACCTGCGCAAAGTCGACGTGCAGTCGCGGATGTTCCCGCCGGCCTCATTCAACGCCGTGCACTCGAACGCGACGTGGGAGCACCTTCCGGACGTTCCCGCCGCCACGCGAAGGGTGGCCGAAGAATTGAAGCCCGGCGGGATCGCGTACATCGAGGTTCATCTCTTCCCGTCGCTTTCCGGCGGGCACGATCTCCCGTGGTTCGTTCCCGGCAAGACGATCCTCGGAGATGTGAAGCCGTGGCAGCATCTGCGCGATCCGGCGTGGCAGCCGCCGGTATTCCTGAATCGCCTTCGCGAACAGGACTACCGCGAAATCTTCGAGACCACGCCCGGACTGAGCATCGTCGACTGGCACACGGAGTACACGGAAGGACAGGATCTCCTGACTCCCGAGATTCTCGATTCGCTTCCCGGCTACTCGTCCGAGGAGCTGACCAAGCGCAGCATCATCATCGTCGCCCGCAAGGACGCGCAGGCCGCATGACGGCTGCGAGCCACACCGGCGGCAGATGGGCCCGGCGTCTTCTCGGTTTGCTCATCGCGGTGATCATCCTGCCGCCGGCGTTGTTCTTTCTGACCCGCGGCGTGCTCGCCGCGGCGAACACCGTGCTCGAACGCCGATATCCGCCGCCGGGGCGGATGGTCCCGGTCGGCGATCACCGTTTGCATCTGTTCTGTCAGGGCTCCGGCACGCCGACTGTGGTCATCGAACCGGGGCTGGGCGTGGACTGGGTGGCGTGGATACCTGTGGTCACGGACCTGGCCCGGTCGGGCGAGGTCTGCGTGTACGATCGCGCCGGTTACGGATGGAGCGAGCCGGGACCATTCCCGCGCACGGCACAACAGATCGCGGCCGAGCTGCACGAGCTGCTGAGTCGTTCGGAGCACAGCGGCCCCTTCGTCCTCGTCGCGCACTCGTTCGGTGGATACGTGGCGCGCGTGTATGCGGGCCAGTACGGCAGCACGCTGGCCGGAGTCGTGCTCGCCGATCCGTCCGAGCAGGATCCGGCCGATATTCCTCGTGTGCAGCCCAAGCCGGCAGCCAGTCCCTGGACCGTCAGCGGCCTCATCGATCGATTGCCGCCGCTGGGTTGGGACAGGGTGAAGCGCCTCTATCGAGGTGATGCGACGCTGCCGGCGAGCCTGCGCGCACTTCCGCCGTCGATCCGGTCGCGAGCGATCATCCGGTCGTCGCTGGATCAATTGGCCGCCGAGCAGAGCGAGCTCGATTCGCGGCGGCCGAGCCAGCAGCAGGCCACCGCGGCCGTGATCCCGCCCGACGTGCCGTTCGTCGTCATCACGCCGTTCTACCGGCTGGCGCCGGCCGACGGGCCGTCCGAACCAACGCCCGCGGCGCAGCGCGAGCGGCAGCGGGCGCTTGCGGCGTCGGCGGCGCTCGGCACGCAGGTGTTTGCCGAACAGAGCGGGCACTTCGTCCAGATCGATCAACCGGATCTCCTGCTGAAAGTCATTCGGGACGTTGTGTCGCGAGCCCAGGGACGCCGGTGACTGCCTCGGCCGTCGAGGGTCCGTGGGGCTTGACCACCAGGCAGATCGCGGTCCGTCTCTTCGTCACGTGCTGGATCGTGTACGCGCTCCACTTCGCGACCAACATCGTTCGCGAGATCTATCCGGCGCTGGCGGTCGGCGACCATTTTTCGTTCCGGGTCGACGAGTACGCCAACCTGCATCCGGACCTCTTTCAGACGGACGGGCGCGGCTGGCACATCAACAACAATCCCGGCGTGTCGATGATGGCGGCCGTGCCCTACGCGCTGGCGCGGCCGATGATCGATCGGGTTGTCGATCGCGTGGCACGCGCGCGCGCGGCGAGCGGCGCGCCGCCACCGGCGTACGCGTCACCCTGGCCGATGGCGCGGGACTTCTACGCCGAGGCGTGGCGGCGCGGCCTGGATCTGAAACTGGGGCTTGCCGCATTCGTCATGCAGGCCTTCTGCATGGCGCCGGGTTCGGCCATCGGCGTCGTCGCCATGTTTTTCGTGCTGCGCCGGGTGTTCGGCTCGGATAAGCAGGCCTTGTGGCTCGCAATCCTGTACGCGTTCGGCACGCCGGTCTTTTTTCGAACCGGCTCGCTCAATCAGAACATGATGCTGGGCCACATCGCGTTTCTCGGGTTCCTCGCGATCTGGAATCCGTCCGGACGCGCGACCATGTCGCCGCGCACACGGGCGATTCTGGCCGGGCTCGCGGGCGGCGCGGCGGTGCTCTTCGACTACAGCGGCGTCGTGCTCGTTCTGGGTTTGCTCGTGTACGGCTCGCTCCGCGCGATCCGCAGTGCGAGTGACGGCGACGCGGTGCGCTTCGCGGCAGGGTATGCCGCGGGCGCGCTGGTCCCGCTGGGACTGTTGTGGTTCTATCAGTACCAGGCCTTCGGTCATCCGTTCTATCCCGCTCAGCACTGGATGCCGCCCGTCGCCTGGGTCGATCATGGCTATCGCGGAATGAGTCTTCCACAGCCCGATTTGCTGTGGCTGCTCCTGTTCGACCGCCGGTACGGGCTCTTCATCTCGTGCCCGTTGTTCCTGCTGGCGCTCGCGGCTCCTTGGTTCAATCGCGGCACCGAGCGGCGTGTGGCCACGTTCGAGCTCGGAGCGATCTTCGCGATCGTCGCGGCGTTCTGGCTGTTTTGCGGCGGCGTGAACTACGCGCGCCTCCAGTTCAACAGCGGTATTCGCCATCTCGCGCCGATCTTTCCGTTCCTCTTCATTCCCGTGGCGATCGTCCTGTCACGGCTGCCGGCCGGGCTCGTCTGGCTGGCCAGCGTGCTCACGATTGCACAGGCGTGGTGCCTCGCCATGTACCGGGACGTGGAGATCGGTCCGCTCGGCGTCTTCGATTCGGTCGTTCAGGTATTTCTGGGCGGGTTCCAGCTGCCGGCGCTCACCACGCTGTCACGACTCGGCGGCGGCGTGGCGGCGTACTTCCCGCACGGTGTCTCGCCGCTCCCGCTCTTCGCGCTGACGGCGGCGGTCCTGTTCGTCATCTGGAGAGCGCCGCGAGGCCGATGGGCATGACGACGCCGTCCGTCCGCAGTGCGCGGGTCGATCCGGACCTTATCGCCATGGGAGTGGTCCTCGGCTGCGCGGGTGGACTTTTCGAAGGCGTCGCGCACATGGCGTTGCAGAAACTCAACGTCCTCGAAAACGTCTGGTACCCCATCATCTGGATTGCGGCCGTTCAGAACGGCGTGCTCGTCACCCTTCTCGCGATCCTGCTCTCCGTCGCGGTGTCGCGCTTTCGCGACGCGCGCCGGCCGCGGAACGTCGCCGTCTTTCTCATCGCGTTCGCGGCGGTGCTGCCGGGAATCGCCTGGGCGCTGAAGGAATGGATCCGCGGGTACTCGATTCTGATTCTCGCGCTCGCCGTCTCCGCCGTCGTGACCAGGTGGGTCGCGGGTCATGCACTGACCGCGCGGCGGGTGTTTCGCGGCAGCGTTCGCGGAGTCCTGTCGGTGACGCTGCTGACGTTCGTAATAATCGACGGCGGTTCCTGGGCGCGTGAGCAGATTGCCACGAGCCGCCTGGCATCAGCTGACGCCGCCGCTCCCAACATTCTGCTCGTCGTCATCGACGCGCTTCGCGCCGATCATCTGTCGAGCTACGGCTATTCCCGTCAGTCGAGCCCGGCGATCGATCGTCTTGCGGCCGAAGGCGCGCTGTTCGAGCAGGCGTTCTCGACGTCGAGCTACACGCTCCCGTCGCACGCGTCGCTCGTCACCGGCCAGTATCCGTATCAGCACGGCGTCGAGTGGGGGAACTCGCATCACTGGTCGCATCACGTCACGCTCGCGGAACTGCTGCAGGCCCGCGGGTACCGCACGGGCGGGTTCTCCGGCAACACCTACTGGTTCAGCCGGGAACATGGCTTCGGCCAGGGCTTTCTGCATTTCGAGGATTTCTTCCATTCGATCGCGGATCGCATGTTCCGGACGGCATACGGCCGGCTGCTCTATACGAAAGTGCTCTGGCGATTCGGCTATGAGGACATTCCGGCGCGAAAGCACGCCACCGACACGAATGCCGCCGTCCTGCGCTGGCTCGCACGAGACGAAGGTCATCCGTTCTTCGTGATGATCAACTACATGGACGTGCACGATCCATATCTGCCGCCGCAGCCATACCGCAGCCGTTTCTCATTGGTGCCCAATCCGGGCGGGTTGATCAACTGGGAGTTCCACGTGCCGGAGTCGCTGACGCCGGAGGCGCTGCAGAGCGAGATCAACGCGTACGACGGCGCGATCGCCTACGTCGACGACCAGATCGGGGCGCTCGTGGCCGCGATGCGCAGGCGCGACCCGAACCGGGAGCTGCTCGTCGTGATCACGTCGGATCACGGCGAGGAATTCGGCGAGCACGGCGGTTTTCTCCACGGCGGTCATCTCTACCGCGAAGCGATCCACGTCCCGTTGATCATCTGGCAGCCGGGCCGCGTGCCGGCCCGTCAGCGTATCGCCAGGCCCGTGAGCAATGCGGCGATTCCCGCGACGATCATGGATCTGCTCGGGGCGGCGCCAGCCGCGGAGTACGCGCCGTCGCTGCGGCGCCTCTGGACCGACGGTCACGCGGACCAGGACTGGGCCTATCCCCTGTCCGAGCTGATGCACCGCCCGTGGGAAGAAGCGCGCCTGCCCGTGCACCACGGATCGATGCGGTCTCTCGTCGCGCCAACGCTGCATTACATCGATCACGCGACGTTTGGAGAGCAGCTGTACGACTGGATCAAGGATCCTCGTGAGGCGCACGACCTGGCCCGGCAGCCCGACATGCAGCCGCCTCTCGATCAGCTGCGAAATCAGTTGTCCAGTGGCCGCACGGCTCATGGCAGATAGCGCCCGCGATCGGATCAGGTTCTATCGTGGACTCCTCTGGCTTTCGGTCGGCCTCATTGTGATCGGATGCGCCGTGGGGATTGTCGTCCCAGCCGGCGCCGGCTGGGACTTCGCCAATTTCTATGACGCCGGTCAGCGCGTCGCCGCCGGACAGCTGAAGGACTTATACGATCCCGGCAGCCGAATTGCGGGGGGTGCGTCTCAGGGAACGATGCGCTTCTGGGGCCCGCCGATTTCGGCGCTCTTTTACGTCCCGCTCGCCTGGTTCCCCGCGTCCACCGCGCTTGTGCTCTTCAAGATCGAGAACGTGCTCGCATTCGCCGCGACGTTCGCGGTGCTGTTCGCGTTCTGCCGGCGGTTTGTCTCTAACGACCCCGCCGCGCGGCTGCGGTTCACGGCGCTCTTCGCGTTTCTGTGCCTGATCTTTCAGCCGTTCTGGACCGTCTTCCGCGTGGGCGGCCAGACAACGCCCACCGTCCTGCTCCTGCTCACGCTCGCGCTCATCTGTCACATCCGGTTGCGCGACTGGTGGTCCTCGGCACTGGTGGTGCTGGCCACGCTCGTGAAGCCGGCACTGGCGCCTGCGCTGCTCTGTCTACTGTGCCTCTCTGGACGATCGTTCGCGGTGAAAACGTTCGCCTTGCTGGCGGTCATCGGACTGGCGTCACTCGCACTGTTCGGCTGGCCGCTTCATATGGCCTTTCTCGATCTGATGCGCAGCGGCGTGCAGAGCACGTTTCCGTGGTACTACAACAGCTCGCTCTACATCCTTGCCGACGCGGTGAGCACGGCGCTGGGATCCGGGCCGGATGCTGCCTCACCCACGCGTCTCTTTACGGCCTTGGTGTTTCTCATCAAGACGGTCGTGCTCGTCACGATCGTCTTTCTCGTCCTGAGGAGCCGCGCGCAACGCTGGACCGTCGCCGCACGCCGCCACTTCACCTTCGTGGTCTCGATCCTGTTCTTTCTCTGGTGGTCGATGACCTTGTGGGACCACTACCTCGAGCTGCTGTTCATTCCGCTCATCTATCTCGTCGCGTCCGACCAGTGGTTCAGCCGGCGCGCGCGCATCCTGATCGGCGCGATGTTCCTGCTGTCGCTGGGTCAGAACCTGATTTTCGTCAGCTGGCTGCGGAGTCACATCGAGAGCGATTGGCGTTCATTGCTCCTGGCGGTGACGGTGCTCAAAGCCGGCCCCCTGCTCGTGATGCTGACGTTCGTCTGGCGTCACTATCCTGAGCTATTCGACAGCTACGCCGCGCCAGCGTGGAACCAGATTCTCATCCCAGCTCGCGAGCGGCGGTCGTGAATCGGCTGCTCATCATTCCCGCCGCCGGACGAGGCACGCGGTTGGGCTGGCCCGGCCCGAAGGTGCTCTATCCCGTGGCCGGCCGGCCGATGATTGAGCATCTGTTCGAGCGCTACTCCCCGTGGGTCGATCGGGTCGTGGTCGTCGTCTCGCCGGCGGCCGAAGAGGCCGTCCGCGCCGGTCTTGCGTCAGCCGGGCTGGAGGCCGAATGTGCCGTACAACCGGCGCCTGACGGAATGCTCCCGGCGATCCTGTGCGCCCGGCCGGCCGTCGAACAGCACCAGCCGCGCCACGTGTGGATCACCTGGTGCGATCAGATCGGCATCAGCGCCGGCACGGCCCGGCGGCTGGCCCGCGAAATCGACGGTCATCCGTCAGCCGCGCTCGTCTTTCCGACCGTCAGACAGCAACCCCCGTACATTCACTTCGCTCGGGATCGCGACGGAGGGATTACGCAGGTGCTGCAGAAGCGCGAGGGCGATGCGATGCCGGACGTTGGCGAGAGCGATGCGGGGTTGTTTGCGCTGACGCTCGACACGTACCAGGACCGCTTGACGGAGTACGATCGGATCGCCTTGACCGGCGGGCAGACACGCGAGCGCAATTTCCTGCCGTTCATCCCCTGGCTCGCTGCACGCGCCACGGTCCGGACGTTCACGGTTCCCGATGCCCGCGAAGCCATCGGGGTGAACGCGCCGGAGGACGTGCGCGAATTGGAGACCTACCTCCGTGGCCGCGCCTAGCTTCCGACAATTGACGGTGGTCATCCCGGCTTTCAACGAGGAGCGCTTCATTGCCCAGTTAGTCGCCAAGGTCCTCGCCGTCGACCTCGCCCGGTTTCAGTTGTCGAAGCAGGTCATCGTCGTCGACGACGGATCGGTCGACCGCACGGCGGAGATTGCCGCCGCAATCCCGGGCGTGACGCTGTTCAAGATGGCGAAGAATTCCGGCAAGGGCGCCGCCGTCCGCGCCGGCATCGAGCGCGCGGAAGGCGACCTGCTCATGATTCAGGACGCGGATCTCGAATACGAGCCGGACGACTACGTGCCCATGATCGAGGAGCTGATCCGTTCGAGCGCCGATGCGGTGTACGGAAGCCGCTACATGCGGCCGGGATCGACCAGGCGGGCGGCCAAGCACGCGGGACAGAGCTGGGGCGCCTATCTCGGCGGCCGCAGCCTGAGCCTCGTGCAGTGGTGGTTCACGGGGCAGTTCCTGACCGATACGGTGACGGCGCTGAAGCTGTTCCGGACGACGATCATCAAGGACCTCGAGCTCACGACGAGCGGCTTCGAACTCGACCATGAAATCACGTCACGGATTCTGGCGAAGGGGTGCCGGATTCGAGAAGTGCCGATCCGCTACAACCCCCGCGGCCGCGCGGAAGGAAAGAAGATCGGCGCGCGCGACTGGTTCATCGCGGTGCGCACCTACGCGCGCGCCTCGCGCCCGAAGAACACGTAGGCCTACGCCTGGCCTTTCATCTTCTCGCGAATCGCCACATAGAAGGCACCGAAGCCGTCCGCCACGGTCGTCCGGCGGACCTGGTCCGGTGAGATCGCGAAGAACTGAACGGGAATCTCCAGCATTTCCGCGCGACGCCTGAGCAGGGTCGAGAGCAGGTAGTGGTTGATCAGCTTGTGGCCGAGCGGACAATCGACGGCGAGCACATCCGACGCGCGCACGGCGCGGGCGCCCGAAAGCGTGTCGGACACGTAGCGGCCGTACAGCGCCAGGAACTGCAAGCTCAGGGCGTGGCTGCCGAACGCGCTGATCGCGCCCAGCACGGCCTTGTGCTGGTACCGGAGCCGGTATGACTCCTGGATGTCGCGCACGGAGAGGCGACGGCTGCCCCACACGGCGTCGAGTCGTCCGAGCGTGAGGTGCGCGGCGAGCCCGGCGATGTCTTCGCCGTTGTACATGCCGGAGGAATCGAACAGGACCGCGTAATCGTAGCGACCAGCCGTGAGAGCCTCGCGCATTTCGCGGTCGCGCTCAGGCGCCGTCGCCGCCGCCATCCGGGTGACGGAAAACGGCAGGCGGGCCAGAAACGCGGCGTCGAGATCGGCCTCCGACGAATGAAAGACCCCGAGCGAGATCCGCAGGTCGTCGATGCCGCCGCGCACCATTTCGAGAATGGTCTGCACCACCTTGCCGGGCGATCGGGTTTCGTCGAGCACCACCGCCACGCGCGGCTGCGATCGCTCGCGCGCGATGAATCCGTTGATGTACGGCGCCAGAACTTTCGCGGCGTCGTGCCGGCCCGTGTGACCGGCCTCGTAGTTGCCGACCCGGACGAGACGCGGATCTTCGATCGACTCGAGCCGTCCCAGCGGGACATACGGCTGCTCGGACGAGCCGCCGGCAGGATCGTTCAGCAGGTAGTGGGTGATCAAGCAGGGAGTGGGAATCGCCGCGCGCCCTTTGCCGCGCAGGTAGAACACGGCGCGGTCGATCAGATCGAGCGCGCTTCGGCCGGTGATCTCCGCATCGGTCTGGATGTTGGTGACCAGCAGCTTGATCGCGTGCAGGTTCGCGGCAATTGCCGGTCCCAGACCCGGCGTCAGGTACGACGGAAACAGGCTCGAATGCTGGGTGCCCGGCGCGTAGATGATCAGATGCGCGTCGGCCAGCCGCGCCGCGAGCCTCGGGTTCAGCGGCGGCTCGAGGCTGCGCGATTCGAGCGCCTGCCGCCGCGCGTCGGCGGCCATCGCCGCCAGACGCGTGCGCTCCTCTTCGCCCAGCGGGTGGCCGAGCAGGAAGATCTCGCGGACGCGGTTGTGGCGCTTGGCGTCGACGATCTCCTCCTCGCTTCCGAGCAGACGGCCGTCGTCGTCAAGGGCGACGAGAAACGCATTCGCGCCATCGGTGACGTTTTCGACGAGACCCGGCGGCAGCCCGACGAGCGCGCAGTAGTCGTCGACGGCGGGATTGAAGCGGCGCTCGCACGCGAGAAAGCCGCCCGCGAAGACGAAGTTGCCGACGCTGGCATCGTGAAAGCTGATCGGGCGCTCTGCCGTCCGGTAGGCGTCGTCGAACCGGCGCAGGCGTGCGGCGACCGCTGTGCGCGCGTCCGGATCGATGTCACTGAACGGCCCGCCTGGCGCCGACGCGTCCAGCGCATCGATGAGCCGGCGCAGGTCTGCCTCGGTCGCGCCGTCCGGCAGCCGGCGATCGAGGAGATCGACGAGCGCGGCGGAACACGTCTTGCGGAGACGGGCGAGACGCGACGCGTTTTTTCTGAAATCCGACGGCCCGAGCGAGTCGCCGAGAAACCGGCGCACCTCGCCAGTGGACGCGCCATCGTCATAGCCGTTGATCGCGACGGTGAGCGCGACGCGGGCATCCGTGGCCACGAGCTCGGCCAGCGCACCGGATCCGCGGCCCCCCGAGAAGAGCACCACGCGCAGATCGGTGCGGTACACTTGGACCACGGCGGCTCATTATGCCATTGGGGAATCGTCGCCTCCGGCGACCGACGCCCCGTGGCGCAATCAAATCTGTCATCCAGGCCACAGTACGATTTCCGCATGAGCGCTGAGGACAGCGATCTGAATCGGGATGGGCTGAGACGGCGGACGTTCGACGGCGCAGGTCCGATATGGCTCGCGTTCATCGGCGCCACGCTCGAAGTGGTCGTGCTGTACGTCAGAAAACGATCGAGCCCGATGTCGCTGCGCGTCAGTGAAGATGTCGTCTGGATGGCGCCTCTCGGGCTCCTCGCGATTGCTCTGGCGATCGTCGCAGCATGTGCGCTCGTCGCTCGCGTCTGGCGGGAACGGCCCGCGATGATGCTGGCGTGGTTCGCGACGTCGACAGTCGTCTTTCTGAACCTGCTGATGCTCGTGCCAGGTCTGTGGCATCCCGCCGCCGCAATCCTCGCTGCGGGGATGGCGGCGGGAACGTCGCGCCGCGTCGTCGGGCGGCTGGATGACGCCGGACGGTTGGTGCGGAAAACGGCTCCAGGGCTGCTGGCCGCCGCGATCCTGGGTGGCGCGTTCATGTGGTGGTCGCTTCGCCCGGCGAACGTGACACCCGTGGCGACGGCCAGCGCCGAACGCCGGCCGAGCATCGTGCTCATCACGCTCGACACGGTTCGAGCCTCCAACCTCAGTCTCTACGGCTATGCGCGGCGGACGTCCCCGCAACTTGAACGACTTGCCGAGCGCGGCGTCGTGTTCGATCGCGCGTTCTCCAGCGCCCCCTGGACGCTTCCGTCACACGCCAGCCTGTTCACCGGCCGATGGCCCGATGAGTTGTCGGCCAGCTACAGTGCGCCACTCGACGCGGCCTATCCAACGCTGGCCGAGTACCTCGCCGGTCACGGCTACGCCACGGCGGGATTCGTCGCCAATCTCGGCTACTGCAGCCGAGACACGGGACTGGCCCGTGGCTTTCAGCACTACGAGGACTACCCCCGGTCGCCCGGTCAGATCGCCAGCAGCTCGACCCTCATTCGAAACGTCGCCGACAACTTCAGGCTTCGGGCGTTGATCGAGAACGACCAGCACTTGAGCCGCGTCACCGCGCCCGAGCTCACCGACCACGCGCTCGCGTGGGTGTCGGCGCATGCCGGCAAACCATTCTTCCTCTTCCTCAACTACTTCGACGCGCACGAACCTTATCTGCCGCCGGCGCCATTCGATCGGCAGTTCGGTCCCGGCCGGCGAGCCGGCCGTCACAGTCCTCTGCATCACTGGCTCTGGAACCCGGCGGTCGCGCACGGCAACATGGGCGAGGCCGAGCGTCAGGAGGAGATCGATGCCTACGATGGCGCGCTCGCCTTCCTGGATCACCACCTCGAGAGGTTGCTCGAGGGGCTCGAGCGACGCGGCGTTCCGGACGACACGGTGATCGTCATCACGTCGGACCACGGCGAGGAATTCGCCGAGCACGGCGTCTACGAACACGGCTACTCGCTGTATCGCCCCGGCGTGCAGGTGCCGCTCCTGATCGTCGCGCCCCGCCGTGTGCCAGCTGGACGACGTCTCGCGGCGCCCGTGAGTCTCCGAGATGTGGCCGCCACGATTGCCGGCATCGCCGGCCTGTCGGACGGATCACCGTTTCCAGGGCGCTCGCTCGCTCGACTCTGGGCCGAGGACGGTGCCAGCCCGGGCCGTGACGCCGGACCTGTGGAGGTGATTCGCACCGAACTTCGCCGATCCCCCGGCCAACCGGATTGGTTCCCCTCCAGCAAAGGCGACATGGTGTCGGCCGTGTACCAGGATGTGCGCTATATCCGGAACGGCGATGGAACCGAGGAGATGTACGACCTCCTGAACGATCCAGGCGAGCGCCGAAATCTCATCGCCTCGGCCGATCGTCAGCAGGTATTGGCGGAAATCCGGGCGCTGCTCCGCCCGCGATGACGACGCGTCAATCCACTGCCGGATGGCAAATTCTCGCCGGGCGGGACAAATGTGCGCCAGAATGCAGACTTCTGGCCGATCTGATGGCGTTCGGCGGCATGGCCGCCGGAACGATCGTGGCAAGCGAGTTGCGCGAATGCTGTCGAATCGGCCCCCCAGATGACGACGCATTTCCGGCTGCATTTCGTCGACTGTCGACACCCGTGCCGAGCCTGATCTACTCCCACATTCAGTTGTACCGGTCCGCGATGAACGTGTTGTACTTCGGCGGATACCGCCGGCGGTTCGACAACGTGATCGCGCTGCTCGGCGCGCACGAGACATCGGTGTGCGATCTGTGTTTCGGCGACACCATCATCGCGGACTGGTGTGCGGCAAATCGCACCATGTGGACCGGCGTGGACCTCAACCCATCGTTCTGCGCCAGGGCGCGCAAGCGCGGCCATCACGTCATCGAAGGCGATCTCCTGTCGGTCGCGCTGCCCTCGGCGGACGTGTACGTGATGGCGGGGTCGCTGTACCACTTTCACGATCGACTGCCGGCCGTGTTCGATCGCGTCTGGCAGCGCACCGGGCGCTGGATTCTCTCGGAACCGGTTCGCAACCTGTCGTCGGACGATGGTGTCCTCGGACGCCTGGCCAAACGATCGGCCAATCCCGGCGATGGACACGCGGCGTTCCGTTACACTGAGCGCACGCTGCTGGACGCGCTTCGTGAACAGCAACAGCGGTACGACCTCACCTGCCGCGTTGTCTCGATCGATCGCGACATGCTCGTGGTGATGGAGCGCGGCGGCGCCGCAAGAGGCGTACGTTAGAATCGCGGCGCACCCGGACCACTGTATGGAGCTGTCCATCATCGTCCCCGTGTACCGGAGCGAGGCGTGTCTGCCGGAGCTCGCGCGGCGGGTCCGCGACGCCCTCTCGCCTCACGTTCGCGATTTCGAGCTCATTCTCGTGAACGACGCCAGCCCGGATGGGAGCTGGCGGGTCGTCTCGGCGCTCACCGAAGCCTTTCCGTTCGTGGTCGGCGTCAACCTCCGCAAGAACGTCGGGCAGGACAATGCGATCATGGCCGGCCTGCACCATGCCACCGGCGACGCCGTCGTCATCATGGACGACGATCTGCAGCACGATCCCATCGACATCCCCGCGCTCTGCCGCGCGCTGCGCGAGGGCGCCGACGTCGTCTATGCCGCGTTCGATCACAAGCGGCAGGCGCTCTGGAAGAATCTCGGCAGCTGGTTCAACGATCGGGTCGCTGTCATCGTCCTCGGCAAGCCGAAGCAGGTGTACCTGTCGCCGTACAAGGCGCTGCGGCGCGAGGTCGTGGACGAGATCGTCAAGTACGACGGGCCGTTCACGTACGTGGACGGCATCATCTTCAACATCACCTCGAACATCACGCAGGTGACGGCGACCCACCACCCGAGATTCGCGGGCACGAGCAACTACAATCTGCTGCGCTCGATTCGGGTGTGGCTGAAACTGGCCACCGGGTTTTCGGTCATTCCGCTGCGAATCGCGACGATCATAGGCGGCATCATCTCGTTCTGCTCGTTCCTCGCCGCGTTGTTCTTCGTCATCCAGGCGCTCGTGCTGACGAAGATTCCCGAAGGCTACCCGTCCCTGATCGTCACGTTGTTCTTCCTCGGCGGCATGCAGTTGATGGGGCTGGGCGCCGTGGGCGAGTACGTCGGTCGGATCTTTCTGACGCAGAACAAGACGCCGCAATTCACAGTCAAGGACATCGTGCGGCACGAGGCAGGCGGTCGCCGGGAGGCTCACGCCGACCGGATGGTCGAGTGGCGCTGACGGCGGCCGGCGCCGAGCGGCCGCGCACGGCGTGGGCGCTGATCGCATGCGCGCTCGTGCTCGCGCCCACGGTCGCCTTCCGCATGGGCGTCGATCAGGGCGTGTTCGCGTACATGGGCGCGGCGCTCCTCGACGGCAAGTGGCCCTACCTGCAGACGTGGGAGAGCGACTTTCCGGGGCTCGTGTTTCTGCAGGCCGGCGAGATCCTCGCCTTCGGCCGGAGCGCCGTCGCCTTCCGGATCTTCGATCTGCTTTTCCAGCTGGGCAACGCGTACTTCATCTTTCAAATCGCGGCGCGCACGGGCGGCCGTGCGGCCGCCCTGATCGCAGCCGTGCTGTTCTGCCTGATTTATCAGGGCTACGGGCCGTGGAACACGGCGCAACGGGAAGGGTTCGGCCTGTTGTTCATTCTTGCGGGGTACTGGCTGTACTTCACCGCTGCGCGCCGCACGCCAGCGCTCACGGCGGCGCTGACCGGACTCGGACTCGGCGTCGCGGTGACCATCAAGCCGACGCTGCTCGCGCTCTCGCTCTTCTACCTCCCGCTAGCCGTGCACCTGCGGTCCCGGCGTGGTCTCGGTCTCGCGGTCGTCGCCATGGCCGGTCTTATCGCGCCGGCCGCCATCATCGTGATCGGCTATTGGGCCGCCGGCGGCCTGACGCAGCTCTATGAGGCGTGCATCCTCTATCAGAGCGTCTACACGGCGCGGCTGCGTGGGACGGAGCCCTTCTGGACCATCTGGCTGCAGCGCGCCGGGCATCTGGGTCTGCATGCCTGGGTCGTGCTGGTCGCGTACGTGCCATTTCTGTTCTGGCGTCACGACCGTCCGGCTCGCGTGATGCTGTGGCTCGGCTACGTGGGCTCGGTGTATGCCGTCTGGGCCCAAGGCACGTTCGCCGGCTATCACTATCTGCCGGGCCTGGCCATCGGCTCGATTCTCCTGGGCAGCATGTTTTCGCTCCTCACCGAGTCGTTACTGAAAGGCACGCAGATCCAACTGGGCCGGTGGCGTCTCCTCGCCTCGCCCGTGCTCGCCGTCGTGGCGCTTGCCGCTGCGTCGGTCGTCTATCTCCGACACTCGCCCATTCGCGAGCTGGTGACGCTTCAGTTCCTCGAGCCGCCTGTCCCGAACGAATTCCGGATCGATCCGGTCTTCGATTTCACCGAGTCGTATGAAGTCGCCGCCTACCTTCGCCAGCGGACGCAGCCGGGGGATTCAATCCAGATCTGGGGCTACGAATCTCTCGTCTACTATCTGGCGGAGCGCACGGCCGCGAGCCGATTCCAGATGACGCACCCGCTCGTGATGCGGGTGCCGGGGGAACCGCTGACGCCGATGCAGCAGCGATGGCGCGCCGAGTTCATCAGTGATCTGACGAGACGGCCTCCTGCGTACATCGCCGTCGTCCGGGGCGACCGATGGTGGTGGGCGCCGGAGGAACGGACCTCGGAGGAGCTGCTGGACGATTTCCCGGAATGGAAGTCGCTGATCGAGCAACATTACGCGCTCGATCACACGATAGGCCGGTTTCGGGTCTTTCGACGGGTGACATGAACCCTATTCCTTTCAACCGGCCCGGCCTTGCCGGTGACGAACTGAAATACATGGCCGAAGCAGCCGCCGCCGGCCATCTTTCGGGCGACGGCCGGTTCACCGCGCGATGCCACGCGTACCTCGAGCAGAGCCTGGGGGTTCGGAAGGCGCTGCTCACGACCAACTGTACGCACGCGCTCGAAATGACGGCGCTCTTGCTCGACATCAAGGCCGGCGACGAGGCGATCCTGCCGGCGTACACGTTCGTCTCGGTGGTCAACGCGTTCGTTCTTCGAGGCGCGACACCTGTGTTCGCCGACGTTCGACCGGACACGCTGAACCTCGACGAGTCGCGGCTCGAGACGCTCATCACGCCGCGGACGCGCGCGATCGTGCCTGTCCATTACGCCGGCGTCGCGTGCGAGATGGACGCTATCCGCAGCATCGCCAGCAGCGCCGGCATCGCCGTCGTCGAAGACAACGCGCATGGGCTGTTCGGCCGCTACAAGGGACAGCTGCTCGGCACGATGGGCGCCCTGGCGACGCTGAGCTTTCACGAGACGAAGAACTTCACGTGCGGCGAGGGCGGCGCACTGCTCATCAACGACCCGTCGCTCGTGGAGCGTGCGGAAATCCTGCGTGAAAAAGGCACCAATCGAAGCCGGTTCTTTCGCGGGCAGGTCGACAAGTACACGTGGGTCGACATCGGGTCGAGCTATCTGCCGTCGGAGCTGCTCGCCGCCTTCCTCCTCGCGCAGCTCGAAGCGCGCGAGCAGATTCAGGCCAGGCGCCAGCATATCTGGCGCTACTACGCGAAGCACCTGGCGGACTGGGCGAGGGGGCGCGGCGTGCGGCTGCCGGCGGTGCCGGAGGGGTGCGAGCACCCGGCACACATTTTCTATCTCATTCTGCCGTCGCTGGCCGATCGGCAGGCGCTGATTGCACATCTCAAGCAGCATCAGATCAGCGCAGTCTTCCACTACCTGCCGTTGCATCTCTCCGACATGGGCCGTCGATTTGGGGGCAAGCCGGGTGATTGTCCGGTGACCGAAGATCTGAGCGACCGGCTGCTCAGATTGCCGCTCTACCGCGGTCTCGCCGACGAGGATCTGGCGAGGATCGTGCGAGCGCTGCACGACTGGTGATCACCGCACCGGCGCGTTCAGCGGCCGCACCTCGTAAATCACGATCGACCCGTACTTGTCGGACATCGCCACGACACGGCGCAGCTGCGGGAACCCTTCTGCCGATTCGATCAGGGGCCTGAGGGACGGGTGGTACCAGCTTGCCTCCATCGACGACAGGGCGAGGTAGACCGGCTGGCCGGGCACGGCGTGCCGGTCGATGTATCGCAGGATCGTCTGCGTGTCATTGGGTGTGAGGATTCGCGAGAACTGGTTCGAGTTGAACGCCACCTGGCCCCACTGGTCGTAGACGACGCCCTTCGTGGTCGTGGTCGAGCGAAGCGCGGCGCCGGCCTTGGCCAGGAGCGGACCGCCGGTCCCGTCTTCGATGTTGTCCGACGCGGCCGCGATCGACTGCGCGACAGCGCCGATGCCCATTGCCGCAGCGAGTGCGACACGCAGCGGAGCACGCCGGACTGCGTCGCCCACACGGCTCACCGGCTGCAAGAGACTCGTCAGCCCGCGGGCGGCGAGAATCGACAAAAACGGCAGGCTCATGTGAAGGAACCGGTCCTTCATCTGAAAGACGCCCAGAATGACGAGGTACGCGACGAAGACGGCGCCGCCGGCGAGGAATCGCCCTTCGCGAGCTCTGGCGAACGACACCACGCCGACCAGGATCGCCACGCCGAGAATGCCGATGAGATGCCGGGCGTAACTGCCCGCGACGCGCGCTTCGTTCCAGAGAAAACGGCCAGCCTCGCCGGCAAACGAAACGTCGTATTTCCACAGCCCGACTTCGAGCGTCCCCGGATCGATGAACTCCGTCGGCTGTCCGTAATACGTCGCCCGGCCTGATGTGAGATTGATCGCCGTCTTGCCGGTCAGCGCCACCCGACCGGTATGCCGGTACAAGTAGCTCACATATGGCAGTGCCACCAGGGCCGCCACCAGACCAGCGACGGCGCATCGCTTCAGAACCGCAAGGCTGAACTTCGAACGGATCGCGTCGACGGTCGCCCAGAATGGAAGCAGCACGATCCCCTCGGGCCGTGTGAGGTAGGTGAATCCAACGAACAATCCGACCAGCGCATAGTGCGCAAACGAGCGCCCGGACTGCGGCAACCACATCATGAATGCGAGGAGCGCGAGCACGGTCGCGGTCGACTCAGACAGCGCATACAGCCCGGCGTTCTGATGGATCGGATTCAGGGCGAGGACTGCCATCGCGAGCACGGGCTCATAGCCTCTCGCTCCTGCCAGGCGCGCACAGCGGGCCGTCAGAAGGAGCCCGATGACGGCACACGTCGCCGCGATGACATGCGACACCGTCTCTGGATTGACGCGGCCGCCGAGGCTCACGAGCCCAATCGTGATCGGATAGAAGGGCGGAAACCACAGCTCAGGCTGACCCGCGAGATTCGTGAAGCGGCCCGTCGTGATCAGATTGACGCCTCCGACGATGTAGGCGATCGCGTCGGTGCCGACGAAGAAGCCGGGGCCGTGCCACTGGACCGCAAGGAAAATCAGGAAGACGGCCACCACGGCGGCCTGCGCGACGATGCCGTATCGCGCCGTCATCTCAGCGCGAAAGCCCGGCATCGCGGATCAAGCTGTCGAGCCAGGTTCTGACGGGATTCGCCTGGGGCTGATAGGTGTAGTGCAGAAGGCGGCGGCCGGGAAACGCCGCGAGGAGTCGCGCGTTGGCTTCCTCGTCCAGATCGCGCGCGTAGATGATCGGACCGGCTCCGATGGGGAGGTCGTTGGCGATGAGCGCAGGCCCGTAGTAGAGCGGCGCCGGCGCGTCCACCAGTACGATTGCCGGATCCGCCGGCAGTCGACGGCGGAACTCGGCGAACCCGCTGTTCACGCCCTTGTGATTGTAGTAAGGCGCGACGAGGCTCACTTTCGGCACATAAACCGTCCAGCCGAACACGAAGCAGAGCACGACGGCGGCGGCCACGTGGGCGCGCGACGCGATCGATTCCAGCCGCGGAAACCAACGCGCGATGATCTCGGGCGTCTGACGCATGCCGTCCACGCTCAGCATCAGCAGGTACGGCAACAGCGTGAAATAGAATCGCGCGCCGTACGCCTCTCCGTGATACCAGAAGAGCGCGTAGATCGCGACCACTGCCGCGATGATCGCGAAGCCGAGCGTGTGCCGCGCGTCCTTCTTGCCAAGAACCGCCACCAGGACGACGAAGAACAACGACGTCACGGGCCAGCCGAACAGATCCTGGCTCATGACGGCGGCGTTGTGATTCAGATTCAGGAGCGCGCGCCAGGGACTGTGGCCCGGCGTCGGAAAGGCGATCGGATAGCCGATGTCCGGGCCGAACCCCAGACGATTGTTGGGCGAGACGAGCAGAAGCGGCGCGGAAAACCAGGTGCCGACGAGCACGCGGTTGTAGGCCAGGTACAGCCCGATCGCGCCGGAGAGCGCCGCCGCTGACACGAGTGCGCCGCCGAACATTTCCCGCGAGCGGCGCGTCCACATGCCGTGCGCCGTTTGAGCGAGCCAGATGGCCAACGCATCGGGCGGACGAATCAGAAACCCGACGCCCGCGAGCGCGCCGGCGGTGGCGAAGCGGCCCGGACTCGGGCGATCGGCTGCCTGGACCGCCATCAGCGTCGACAGTGACGTGAACAGCAGCGCCGCGGTGTGGGACATGAACTCCGAGGACATGAACAGGAAGAACGGCGAGAGACAACAGAAGAGGGCGCACACAAGTCCGTGCACAGGCCCGAAGAGCGTCTTGCCCAGCTTGTAGATCGCGACGATGCACAGCGCACCGAGGATCGGGTTGACCAGGACCGGGATTCCCAGTCTCACGCCGGCCGCCAACAGCGCCGGCCATCCGGGCGGAAAGATGCTGAACCATCGGCCGTCGTGAACCGCGATCCATTCGAACTGGAACGACTCAGGCACGGGCGGCGCCGGCGCGAAGAGCGCCCCGGCCGCGAAGATCTTCGCCTGGAAGTAATACGCAAACCCGTCGGAAATGTGCGGATAGGGCCGGTGCACGAAGAACGCGAGACCCACGGTCAACGCGAACGAGGTCACCGCGAGGAGCGTCACGGCGAGCGATGTGCGCGACCGTGTGGCGTCCGCCAACCGGTCGAGCGCTCGCAACCAACCGCGGCGCGCGAGCGGCGCGATCAGGACGAGGACCACGGCGATCCCGGCTCCACGCACGGCCCCCGGGAGAAAGTGCTGGCTTTCCCATCGAAAGCCGACGCTCACGAACAGCAGGGCCAGCAGCAACGCCGTCACGCGAGCGATGGGCACGGCTCAGCCCTTGCTGCGTGACGCGGCCGCGATCTCTTCGTCCGTCGGCGGCGGTTGAGCGAGCGGGTTGTAGCAGGGGCTGTCGGGCGGCCAGTAGAAGCCCGTGAATTGTACCGCCGCACCGGCATCGGCCCGGGTTGCAGCGCCGTCGAAGAAATCGGTGCTGAGCAGGAATCTCGTATAGAAGTCGCCGCGCGGCAGGGAGAAGCGCGTGAGGGGTCCGAACACACGCTGATACCCTTCCAGGTAGCTCTCGAACGCGGCCGGATCGACCCGGAGCCACGCGTAGTGCGCCTGCAGCCGGCCGAGCGGTGTCCGGCCGAAGCCCTCGAATCGACGGAGGTGCTCGAAGACACTCTCTGGCCTGACTTTGTCGGCCACCGAAACAATGGTGGCAGCGGTGGCCGTGGCTGCTGCCGCAAGGGCGAGGAACGCCCGACGTGTCATGCGAACAACCGCTCCGCCGCCCGAAGGGACAGCGCCGACAACGTTAGTGTGGGGTTTCCGGGCGGGCACGTCGGGAAGACGCTCGCGCCGAGCACGAGTAGATTGCGCAGACGGTGATGGCGCAGATCCCGATCGACGACGCTGTCGTCGGCGGTCCGCCCCATCGGGGTCGTCCCTTGCACGTGCGCCTCGGTGTTCATCGGCTCCGGGACGAATCGCACATCCTCGACCGGGAGCGCGCGCAGGATCCGCGCCACCTCGCGCGGCACTGACGCGAGCCCCGCCTCACAATACGCCGACCTGCCGACGAACGTCACCCGCGGCCGATCCGGATCGTCGGCGGCCACGGTGACGCAATTCTGAGGCTGCCGCAGGTCCTCGAAGATGAACTTGAGCGGCAGGTACTGGCGCCAGCGGTTGCGCTCGTCGCGCAGGCGCACCGGCGCGTTGCGGGATTCGATGATCGCCGCGGCCCGCTGGGCGCGGTGTGGACCATCGTGCATCGGATAGCCCATCGCCGTGATGAGCGTGCTCCCGCCGAACCCGTCGACGCCGTTCAGGAAGACTTCGGCCCACATGGACGACTGCTCCACCAGGCCCCGCCCGACCTCCGGGCCGTCGAGTCCCGAGCGAAGCAGCAAGTGTGGATTGAAGATCGCGTTGGCGCCGAGGGCGATGACGTCTCCCTTCGCGCGGTGTTCACGTTCGCCTTCTCGCCAGCGAATTCCGGTGGCCACGGTGCCCGCGTGCTCGACCTCGGTTGCGCGTGCGCCTAGGCGCAGGTCGACTCCCCCGGCCGCGTACAGGTGCTTCAGCTCGTTCAGCACGGTGAACTTCGAGTCCACCGGACACTGGTGACAGACGCCGGTCGCGCAGCACACGGGCCGGCCGCGCGGCGTCTGACGCGTCGGACGCGCGCACGGCTGTTCAAACCAGAGCGTCGGATCGGCCGCGTGGAGCCGCTTGTCCGGATCGGAGAACCGGTGCGGCGGCTGCGGGTACGGACGGCTGCGCGGCCAGATGCCGCCGTCCACGGGACCGGAGATCGCCATCACATCTTCGGCGTCGCAGTAATAGCGCTCGAGATCGTCGTAGGTGACGGGCCAGTCCACGGCGACGCCGTACCGTGACCGTAGCTGAAAATCCTCCGGCGTCAGCCGGGGCGTACAGGCCGCCCAGCAGTTCGACGAGCCGCCAAAGGCGAGACGGAAGATCCAGGGTTTCGCAGGCGTCGCGTTGACGTACGCCGCGCGCGCTTCCTCGTCGAGCCGGTAGGTTTGCTCGCCGTGCTCCGCATGCGTCAGCATCCGGCCTCGCTCGAGGACCAGCACTCGCGCGCGCGGCGCGTGCCGCGCGTACTGCAGCAGAAAGAACGAGGACGCGAAGCTGGTCCCGACCAGGATGAGGTCGTACGATTCGAGCGGCTGACTCATCGCCCGCACAACGTCATTAATACACGGTCCCGCACCGATCGAGCATCCGGCCGATGACCGCTCGACCCGTCATTGCCCGAACCAGTCGCCGAGCGCGGCCTGGTAACGTCCGAGCCAGCCGCCATCGTGCACGTACGCCGGGGGCCAGTCGTCGAGCAGCGCCCGCTTGAGCGGCTCGCCGTAGAGGAGGTTTCGGCGCGCGAAGATTCGCATCCGCCGGGAAAGGACCGGACGCTCCACGAAAAAATCCAGGTCTACCAGAGTGTCGTAGAGCTTCGGACATGGATTCGCGATGTCCTTCGGCGGATCGGGTGGCGACGAGTTGAGCGACCGGATCAGCAGGTCCGTCGCGTTGCCGCAATCGCCGCGCAGATCGTGCCGGCTCGTCGTGAGACCGACGACATCGACCACATTCCAGTCGGCGGCGTACGGAAGCCGGCCGATGTCGTAATAACTCAGCGATCGATCCGGCGCCGCCCACGGCCGCAGGCGCCGTCCCACCTCGCCAAGGCGTTGATCGTCGACGTGCCGGACGGGCACGGTGTTCAGGATCGGAGGAATGTGTGCGAGCGCGAAAACCACGAGGAGCGCGGCGCCGAGAGGCCGGAGCCCAACGGTTCGCACGCCGGCCCTCGCGGGCGCCGTCGAGACGGCGACCGCCGCGAACCACGCCAGGAGCGGGAGCTGCGGAATCAGGAAGCGGTACCACCACCCCATCATCGGCCGCACGCTGGTGAAGTACAGACACGGCAGACCAACCGAGACGAGCACGACGAGCACGAGATCCCGCCGCTCGCGCCACAGCGTTTTCAGCGAGGGCGCGGCGATCAGCAGGTACGGCGCCGCGCAGATTACGACGAATCGCCACACGTACCCGAGACCCCACAACCCGGGCAGCCGCTGCTTCACGTAGAACGTGTTGGGGACGACGTCGCCGTACAGGGCGAATCGCCAGCCGGTCAGCAGCAGCCCGGGCAGGACGTACAGCAGCAGCACCGCGCGCGTGAGCGAACGAACCAGATCCGGCCGCCGCCACGCGACGAGCGCGAACAGCGCGAGCGCGGTGACGCCGAACTCGGGACGCGTCAACGTCCCGAGCAGCGCCAACGCCACCAAGAGCTCGATTCGGGATCGTCCGGCCGTCGCCGCCAGCACCCTGACGCACGTCACGGACGTGAGCCACGCCAGCAGGATGTAGAGCGGCGTCTCCATGCCCGACGACGTCGCCATCACCATCGGCGGCAACAGGAACGGCGAGAGCGCCAGCCACGTGCCGGCGGTCGTCAACCCGTCCCGCCGCGCCATCCAGCCGATGGAAACGATCGTCGCCAGGCTGAACACGAGCCCGGCTGTTTTTCCAAGCCACTCCACGTCGATGCCGGTGATGCCGTGGAGACCGCCGAGCAGAAACATGTGGAGCAGACTGCTGAACCCTTCGACCGGCCGCAGCGGACCGCCGACATTCCAATAGGGACCGAGGCCTTCGCCGACGTGACGTGCGTACCGGTACGTGATGAGCGCGTCGTCCATGATGTACGGCCACGCCCACGCGAACGTGCCGGCGTGCACGAGCGCCGTGATCCATACGGGCCACGAGAGACGAGGAGCCGGCGTCATCGGTCGCGCTGACGCACGGAGAATCCTTCGCCGACGCCGCGCCGGGCCGTCGGGACGGATCTGCAATACTCTGCCGTGCCCTCTCGGCCGCTCGTGGACGCCGCTACGGTTCGAACGGCGATCATCGTCCTCGTCATCTACGTCGTCTACCTCGCCTGCACCTGGTCATTTATCGGCATCTGGTGGGGCGACTATGCCCTCTGGATGCACGAAGTCGATCGGACGGCCTCCGGACAGGTGCCATATCGCGATTTTTCCTGGGAGTATCCGCCGGTCGCGTTGTACTTGTACGCGCTCGCCGCCCGCTGGTTGGGCGGCGACGTCTCGGTCCTCCTCGCACTCGCGGCGGCCGTCTGTCTCGGCATCTTCATCACGTACGCGGCGCTCGCCCGAGCGCTCATCGACCGTGGACTGCTGACGATCGTGGTCCCGGCCGCCCTGCTCATCGCTGTTGCGTACTCGTCGATCGCCTCCGAGACGCTGGCGGCGGGCATGTACACGCCGGCGGCTCCGCTCGGCGGACTGCTGCTGCTGCTCTCGGTGCTCACGTATCTGAAGCTCCTCGATCGTCAGCAGCCGGCGCTCCTGATCGTCCTCGGCGTGGTGCTCGCGCTCGCCGTGCTCACGAAACCCGACTTCTGGCTGCCGTCGGTGTGCATCCTCGCGTTCGTGATCGCCAGACGCCAGCTCTCCACGCCGGAGCGCGCGCGCGTCGCGCTCGCGTTTTCCATCGTCATGATTGCGGTCGTCGGGCTCACCGTGGCGCAAGCTGGTTGGCAGAATTTTCTCGCCGGCCTGACGGGATACAGCGCCGCTCACGAGGAAGCCGGCCGCATGCTCCCGTCGTGGGAGCGCCTCATGGGTCAACTCGTGCTCCTGGCAGGGTTCGCGCTGGTGATCGTGTCTTGTCTGAGAGCCGGCGGCGTCCGGCCGACAGCCAGATGGACGACGCTCTCGATCGCCCTCGTGGCGGTGGTTGCGTTGCTCGTCACGATCTACGTGGCCGGCACGCTCGTTCACGTGCGTCCGGTCGTCCGCGGCAGCGCCGACCTGCACGATCCGACGGCGCTGTTCTTTGCCGGCGCGCCGGACTCGTGGCCGGTGTTGATCGTCCGCGCGCTCAGGCTCCTGGTGCAGCGACTCCGGCTGAACGCGTGGCCGATCTTTCTCGCGCCAGTCGCGCTGGCCTGGCTCGTCGGGAACTGGCGGACGTTCCGCGATCGCCCGCTTCGCGATCTCTGTTTCTTCCTGCTGTGCCTCAGCATCGCCGCGCGCGCGCGGCGGCTCTTCGAGCACGTGGACTGGTATCACTTCCTGATCGATATCCCAACCGTGCTGCTGCTCATGAAGCTGGCCTTCGCGGAACAGACGAAGGCGGTCGCAGCGGCGAGCCGGATTCTTGCCGTCGTGCTGCTCGCCGCCGGTGCCTTCTCGTTTTTCGACTGGACGCTCACGCCTGCGCTCGGGCTTCCCGCCCTCGGCCGCCCATCGTGGGGGCCGCCGACGCGCGCCGAAACCGCGCATGGAACCGTTCGGCTCCCGCAACAGGATGCCGAGGCGTTCGAGCAGGTGGTCCGTCTGATGGATCAGATCGATCCGTCGAGACAGGCGCCGGTCTTTTCGACCGGCAACCAGGGTCCCTGGGCGTACTTCACCGGGCGGCGGAATCCCACCCCGCTGACGTACGGGTTCTCCTGGTCCAATCGCGATCCTGAATCGATCGTGCAATCGCTGCTCTCGGAAACCCCGAAGCCGATCGTCATCGACGAGGGCACGTACCGCCGGCCGAACTATGTTTTCCCGCAGATGGCGTTCAGCTTCCAGCACTGGGAGCTGCCCTACCAGGAGGCGTATCACACGCGGGTCGATCGGCCGTTCTATGATCGGATTCTGGCTCACTACGAGCTCGCCGGCACCGCCGACGGGCGGCTGCGCACGTGGTCGGTCTATCGCTGGAAGCACCAGTAACCTCAAGCTCCAAGCCTCGAGCTCCAGGCCTCAGTCGACGAGATCTGGATAGTACCGTCTGGCCGGATAGTCACTGGCGTGCAGCGCCTGCCGGCAGTACCGAACGATCTGCGCGCTCACCGCGGGCGTGACGTCGTCTTGGCGCGACTCCTTGCCGCTCGCGAGAAACTCGCCCCCCGCCGCGGAGAACATCGTCGGCGGCGCCATCTCGAACAGTTCCTCGTGATCCTTCATGTACTTGAAACTGCAGCGCGACGTCACCAGATCACCTTCGTCAGGCGCGAGGTCGGAGTCCAGGAAGCGCGCCACGCGATCCCGCACACCCGCGAAATCCTTTTTCATCTCCTCGAAGTGCACGAACAGCACGTTCTCGCGCGTCGATGCCCAGTTCCAGAAGCCGTCCACGTGCCGCGGCCACGGCAGCCAGTACATCCGATCGCTGCAGTACCAATCCGCCAGCGTTTGCACGGGCGGCAGCAGCGGACCGAGCAGCGAGCGGTTGTAGTCGACGATGCTCGCGAAACAGCTGACGGGATGCCGCGTCACGTAGATGTACCGGGCATCAGGGCTGTACGGACACAGGCTCGTGGGCAGATGACATTTGATGATGCGTGTCGGCCGAGTACCGACGATCGGCGCGTTCTCGATTGAGACGCTGTTCACGGCGTCGATCCACGGACTGATTGCATACAGGTGACCCTGACCCCGATCGCCAATCTCGCCGCGACCGTGCGTCACGATCTGGTAGACCAGTTGCTGCATCCACGTCGTGCCGCATCGCATCTGCGTGACGACGAAGACATCTTCCTGGCGTGGACGGTAGTGGCGGGCGCGCTCGAACACCGCAGCGCTGCTGACCTTCGTCGGTCCACAGACGCCTTCATATTCGAAGAACGGCATCGTGGCGCGCGCATGGTTCGTGGACGCGAGAAGGCGGACGAGGGGTTTGATGGGCGCCGAGTACGTCTCGATTCGTTTTTTCAACAGACGACGCTCGGCCAACGGCCGACCGTAATACCCCATGCCGGACGTCTGTTCGGTCTCCCAGCGCAGGTACCACGCGAGGTACAGCATCGCCGCGAACGCGACGAGCATCACGCCGGCGACCACAACGGCCAGCCAGATCATCGAGGACGGGCGCCTGCGGCAGGGAAATGAAGCGTCAAACGGGCCAGGGCGCTGTGGTTACGCGCGATCTCCAATCGGCGGTTCCGACGAGCGCCCGCGTCGAGTGAAGACCCCCAGCACCTTCCGGAAGAGTGCGACGAGCTTGTGCCAGAACATTACGGCCACGCCGACGATCGCGCTGAGCACCGACGCGAGCGGCATGATCTGATCGGGCCCGACGTAGGCGACGACGATCGGCAGGCGCGAGACCGTAGTCACGACGGCCTGCGCCGACATCAACATTTCAGGACCGTGAGGAAGGGGAATCGGCATTTTGCAACATCAAGACCATTGACAGTTCCGTGCCAAGCCCGGCGCCTCAGGATACAGGAGAAGGCGCCCATTCGGGGAAAATCGGCCGCCGAGACGTCGCACAGAGGATGAATAAAGGTCCGCTCGGCGCCGACTTCAAACCGGCTCACGGTTCGGCCGAAACGGAGCCCATCGCTTCGCCGGCTGCCCATGCGGCCAATAACAGGATCGTGACCGGAACGACGGTGAGCATGCGACCGGCGGCCGGCGGTTTATCCCGTCTGCCGCGCAGGATCCGTGCAAGAAGCACAGCCGGAACGACAGGGGAACTCACCACCCAGGCGAGCCGGCGAAGCCCCGATGCATGTCGCGCTCGAAGCGCGCCGAAGAGGCGTCCCCAGGCCAGACGCTCGCCGATCAAACCACCGAGGCGCAAGTCATCGCGAACCTGGTCGACCACCAGGTCCGGTG
>Ga0111538_10002064_pt1 | contig 28273 bp, 21 predicted proteins | sample SoiMethybrSBSTD1_FD_79669 | JGI IMG/M metagenome (GOLD analysis project Ga0111538, IMG submission 79669) | Bulk soil microbial communities from a Populus tree surrounding site in Tennessee, USA - Soil MetaG P. TD hybrid SBSTD1 (version 2)... | ecosystem: Environmental > Terrestrial > Soil >... | reverse complement strand
GCTCGGCGAGAAGCTCCGGGGCCTGATCGCCCGCGATTCGTACTCGCCGCCCACACCGCCGCCGGCACCCTGAACCCGCGGGCCGACCGAGATCAAAAGGGCCACGCGGCGAGGGGAAAAGCCTCGCTTTGCCATCGGAAGCCCGCGATTCGAGACGGGGAACGAGTCTTGCTTTGACCGCTCGCCGTGGATCTCAAGGCCGGGAGCACGGTGATCGCCGATCGCTACCTGCTGATGCGCAAGCGCGGCACGGGAGGCGTCGGCAGCGTCTGGCTCGCCAAAGACCTTTCGCTCGACAGCCTGTGCGCGATCAAGGTCATCGATTCGCAGCGCGCCGACGATGAAGAGCTTCGAGTGCGGCTGGAACGCGAAGCCAAATCGGCGGCGCAGATCCGCTGCGCCCACGTCGTGGACATCTTCGATCACGGGATCTGGAACGGTGTTCCTTACATCGTCATGGAATTTCTGGACGGCGAGGATCTCGGCGAGTGCTTGACCCGGCTGGGGCGGATCGCGCCGGAACGGACGTACCGCATCGTGGCCCAGGTCGCGCGAGCGCTGGCGCGAGCTCACGGGATCGGGATCATTCACCGCGATCTGAAGCCGGACAACATCTTCCTGGTCTCCGGCGACGAGCAAGAGATCGCCAAGGTGCTCGACTTCGGCATCGCGCGGAACGAGCTGTACTCGGGCGCCTCGAAGGCGACCAAGACCGGGACCTTCGTCGGAACGCCGTCGTACGTGAGCCCCGAACAAGCGCGCGGCGAAGACGTCGACTGGCGCACCGATCTGTGGGCGCTCGGCATCATCGTCTTCGAGTGCCTCACCGGCCGGCCGCCCTTCATGAGCGCCGGCCTCGGCGAGCTGATGGCGATGATTCTCTACGAGCCCGTTCCGCGCCTGAGCGAGCTCGCTCCGGAGCTGCCGCCCGAGATCGACATCTGGTGGGAGCGCGCTTCGGACCGCGATCCGCGCACGCGTTTTCAGTCGGCCAAGGAGCTCGCCGACGCACTGGCCGCGGCGCTCGGCATCGAGTCGCCCTTGCCGATCCCCGACATCCCGCCGATGACTACGCCCGGACGGACTCCCAGCGCCGGTGCTCCCCTCGCTCGCGTGGTACCGCGCAGCTGGGAGCCGACCGGCCACACCTACGCCAGCCCGAGCGTTGCGCTCCGCCGCCACCTGAAGCACGAACACTGGTTCTTGCCGGTCGGCGGCGCAGCGGTGCTCGCCGTGGTCGCGATCTCCGCCATCTCGTCCGTGCGCAGCCACCGCGCTGTCTCGGTCGAACCCGCGACGAAGCTCGGCGCGCTCCACGTCCCGGCGACGGGACCGTCCCGCGGATCCGAGCCCGCGATCGAACCGGTGATCGCTGCGATCACCAAGCCACTGCCGTCGGCCCGGGTGCCCGATGCGGGCGCCGACGCGCCGCAAGACGCTGCGCCGGCGCCGCAAACCCTGCGCGAGCGACCCCGCCGAGCGGCGCGCGAGCGCGGCGCCGACCGCGACGTGATCCGGCGGCGTTTACCCGCGCTCGAGGTGCCCGCTTACGACCTTCCGGAAGCGCCGCCCCCGGCGCCGAGCTCACGTGACAATCAGAGCGACCGGCCGGGCGAACCCGGCCCCGACTACGGGATCTAGCTTTCATGACCTACCGGCTTGCTTTGACAACGACCTTGCTCGCCGCGGCACTGGCAGCGAGCCCGGCGCACGCGCAACCTGCCGAGGCCGATCGCGCGACGGCGCGTTCACTCGCCGCCGAGGGCTACCGCGCACTGAAGCGCCAGGATTACGCGGTGGCCGAGGACCGCTTCCGCCGCGCCGACGCGCTCGTCCACGCGCCGACGTTGGTCGTCGACTGGGCTCGCGCGCTGACGGGTCTCGGCAAGCTGGTGGAAGCCGAAGAGAGGTACGCGCTCGTGCTGCGCGAGGGCGTTCCGGCGTCCGCGCCGCGCTCGTGGACGCGCGCGCTGGCCGATGCCCAGCGCGAGATCGACGCGCTGCGGCCGCGGCTGGCGTGGCTGACGCTCGATGTGTACGGACCCCAAAAATTCGTCGTGACGATCGACGGCGTCCGTTTGCCGGACGCCGCGCTCGGCGTGGCGCGGGCCACCAATCCCGGCACGCGCGCGGTCCTGGTCGAGGCCGAAGGCTACGCGCCCGAGGCGCGGTCGGTACGGCTCGCCGAAGGCTCGCGCGAACGCGTCGAGATCACGCTCGCGCACAAGCCGACCGGCGTGGCGACGGGCGTGACGCCGCTGCGACAGCAGCCGGCTCCGCGCCGCGAGGTCCGCGCGGATTCGGACAACGGGTTCGCCTACGCGTCGCTCGCGATCGGTGGCCTGGGTCTGGCCACGGGCGCGGTGACCGGGGCGCTGGCTTTGAGCAAACACTCGGACCTCGATGCCGTGTGCAACGGCGGCAGCTGTCCGGCGAGCTCGCGCGACGACATCGACGCCTATCATCGGCTGGGGATTGCATCCGGGATCGGCTTCGGCGTCGGCGTGATCGGCCTGGGAACCGGGCTCACGTTGCTGTTGACGCAATCGGGCGACCCGGCGCGCGAGGCACGCGGCGTCCGGCCGTACATCGGGCTCGGCAGCGTCGGCGCGATGGGGGGCTTCTGATGGGCTCGCTGCGTCACGGAGTGACGGCGGCGCTGCTGCTCACGGCCACGCTCGCCGCCTGCCAGTCGGTTTTCGGAGACTTCGAAGTCGACGACGGACTCGGCGCCGCCCCTGGCGACGAGGTCGACGAAGACGCCGCGGGCGGCAGCGACCCGGGAACCGGCGGCGCGGGCGGAACCAGCTCCGGCACCTCCGGCACCGGCGGTGCTCGCGCTTGCACGCCCGGATCTCATCAGTGCGGCGGGCCGGTGCTCCAGCGTTGCAGCGACGAGGGCGGCGGATTCGTCAACGTCGAGGTCTGTGCTTCGCCCGCGTTGTGCGACGCGGGTGCCGCAAAGTGCGGCACGCCGATCTGTGCAGCCGACGAGTACCGCTGCAACGGCGCGGCGCTCGAGATTTGCGACGCCGAGCTCACGGGCTTTCAGCCGGTCGAAACCTGCGCCAGCGCCGCCCACTGCAACGCGAGCGACGCGGCCTGCACCGCGGCCCCGTGCACCCCCGGTGAGATGCAATGCAGCGGCAAGGAGCTGCTCGAGTGCCGCGCCGATCGGCTCGGGTGGGAGCTCGTGACCAGCTGCGCGACGGCCGCGCTCTGCGACGTGACCCAGGCGCGCTGCACCGCGCCGGTGTGTGCGGCCGGCGCGTTCCGATGTACCGGCCCCGATCTCGAGCAGTGCAAAGACTCGCGGGACGGCTGGGAGCAGGTGAGTGTTTGCGAAACCGCAGCGCTCTGCGACGCCACCGGCGGCAAATGCAAGGACGCCGCCTGCAAGCCGTCCACGTTCAACTGCACGGGAGCGCAGCTCGGCATCTGCAACGCCGATCGCACCGGGTTCACGCCCGTTGGGGCGCGCTGCACGAGCGCCGCGCACTGCGACGCGGCGCACGGCACCTGCACGGCCGCGCCCTGTAATGTGGATCAGTATCAGTGCGAGGGCAGCGTGCTGACGCGCTGCAACCCGTCCCAGACAGGCTGGATCGAAGTGGAACGCTGCCCCACCGCGGCGCTCTGCAACCCGGCCGGAAGCTGCCGCACCCCCAGCTGCGCGCCCGGCGACTACCGCTGCCGCGACAAGATTCTCGAGACCTGCAACTCGAACCGCAACGGCTTTCAGTTCGTGCAAGGCTGCGTGAGCGCCGCGCTCTGCGATGCGACGAAGCACGTCTGTCGCGCGCCGGTTTGCAAGAAGGACGACTACCGCTGCGACGGCGCGGCGCTCGAAACCTGCAGGCCGGACCAGGCCGGCTGGACCATCGTGCAAACCTGTGTTTCGGCCGCGCACTGCGACGCGGCGACGAAGCGCTGCAACGCCGCCGCGTGCACCGAAGGGCAGTATCAGTGCAGCGGCCCCGAGCTTCAAGTCTGCAACGCGACACGCACCGGATGGAGCCGCGTCGCGCTCTGCGACACGCCGGCGCTCTGCAACGCGGGCGCCAAGCGCTGCGAAACGGCGGCCTGCGCCGCGAATCAGCACCAGTGCGCCGGGGCCGGCCTGCTCGTCTGCAACGACGGGCGCACCGGGTTCGTGCCGCTCATCACGTGCGCGAGCGCCGCGCTGTGCGACGCCGCGAACGGCCAATGCGACAATTGCGTGGCCGGCAGCTACAGCTGCGCGGGCCCGAGCCTGAACCTGTGCAGCGCAGACGGCCAAACCGTAACGTCGATCGAGACCTGCGCCGACGCGAGCCACTGCGACGCCGCCGGCCAGCGCTGCGTGCCGGTTACCCCACCCGACGCTGGCGGCTAACAGTGAAAAATCGGGCGGGATGGAGCCGTGCTCGTGCTCGCTGATTCGCACCGACGAACGCTTTCCGACGCCGACGGCCGTGACTTGGAAGAGAGATTGATTGGGGTGAGCCCTTCGCGCCGATTGTCGTCGGCGCGACGGCCCTCGCACACACGGGTCGACTGATCGATCCACGACGCGCGAAGTCGTCCCGCCGACGCCGTTCGACGGCCAGGGCTTACCCCCAAAACCCTTTGGCGAACCTGGTCACCTCGCGACTGCGAGCATCGGGCGCTGCCGCTTGGAAGGGTCGCCGGTTCTACGTCTGCGGCGCGCATCTCGGAAGCGCCAGCTCCGCTGGCACAGACTTCCTCGGTTTCATCGCATTCTACCGGCGACGAGACGCTTACGGCGTCAGCAGTCCGAGCGCGGCTCTGAGCAATGGCGCGATTTCCAGAGTCGGTCGTTCCCGCCGAAGGACGGCCAGCACTCGTTTTACATCGCGCTGGCGGAAATCCATGTTGCAGAGTGCTGCATGTGCCTTGGCGAAAACATCGGGCTTCGGAGCTAGTTCAGGGGGCACGGGCGCGGGCTTGTCGCGCTCGGCGCGCTTTTCGGCGATGAAGTCCGCGCCGAACACCTGGCGCGCGGTGTGGGAATTGTGAGCGCGGCAACCTTCCGAGCTTCGGGTGAGTCCAAGCCCGGGTACCCATCGGCCGGCAAAGTCAGCCTCCGGGGGAGGGTCGCTCTCCGAAATTTCAGGACGCTAGCTCCTTCCCTTTCAGCCAGGCTTCTCCTGGCGCACTGTGACTCGTCATCACAGACACGCACCAGCTGGGCGTCATCGAAGCACCCTCGGGGTTCGCGATGCGACGGCCGCGATTGTCCGGGCAAAACTCAAACCGCCGCGAAGCGCGTGGCTCCCCCAGCCATCGGTCCAAGTCCAGTTCCTGTTGAGCTAGGTTTCGCTGGTTTCTCGAGGAGGAGTACGAGCAGGAGCACGAGCAGGATTTTACCGGGCATGCCCGCGGGAGCCGCGAGTGCTATGCACCGCGCCTCGTGGCGTTGCTGGAAGTCGCCAATCTGAGTTTCGGCTACACGAACGAACCCCTGTTCGACGGGGTCACGTTTCGCGTCGAGGCCGGCGAGCACGCCGCGATCGTGGCGCCGAACGGCGCGGGCAAGAGCACGCTGCTCCGACTCGTCGCCGGTGAGCTCGCTCCGGACAAAGGCTCGATTCAGCTCGCCGGGGAAGCGAAACTCGGATTTTATCGTCAGAGCCACGAGCTCAAGGCCGACGGCAGCGTGCTCGACACGCTGCTCTCGGGCTTCCAGGAGCTTTTGACGCTGCGCCACGCGTTGAGCGACGCCGAACGCGACGCGGCCAGTGGAACGCCGCGTGCGCTCGAACGCCTGGCCGAGCTCGGCGACCGCTGGCGGCTGCTCGGCGGCGATCAGCTCGAGAACCGGGTGCAGGCGATCGCCACGCGTCTCGGCTTCGGCCCGGCCGATCTCGGCCGCTCCGCGGGCAGCCTTTCCGGAGGCGAGCGCGGGCGGCTCGGGCTCGGCGTGGTGCTGGCGCAAGAGCCCGACCTGCTCTTGCTCGACGAACCGACGAACCACCTCGATCTCGAGACGATCGATTGGCTACAAGGTTACCTCGCGGGGCAGCGCGCCGCGGTCTTGATCGTATCGCACGATCGAGCGTTCCTCGACGCCGCGTGTCCGACCACGATGGAGCTCGGGAAGAAGAGCTTTCGCGCCTATCCCCTGGCGTACTCGGCCTACCACGAGGCGCGCGAAGCCGATCTCGAGCGCGAGCGGAAACTCGCCGCCGAGCAGGCCGCGTTCGTCGCGAAGACCGAGGACTTCATCCGCAAGAACCTGGCCGGCCAGAAGACGAATCAGGCCAAGAGCCGGCGCAAGATGCTGGACAAGCTCGAGCGCATCGAGCGCCCGGAGGACGTTTGGGCCACCGCGGAGCGGGTGCGGTTCCGCTTCGCGCCGGCGGTCCGCAGCGGCGACATCGTGCTCGAAGCGAAGGGGCTTACCGCCGAGCGCGGCGGACGCCAGCTGTTTTCCGGCGCCGACCTTTTGGTGCGGCGCGGCGACCGCATCGCCATCGTCGGCCCGAACGGCTGCGGCAAGACCACGCTGCTGCGCATGCTGGCCGGCACGCCGGAGCCGACCGACGAGGGGTCCGTGCGCCGAGGCACCAACCTGCTCGAAGGCTACTTCGACCAGCAGCTCGGCACGCTCGACGTCCGCCGCACCGGCGTCGAGGAGATCCGCAGCGTCCGCCCTGACCTCAACGTGGACGCCGCCCGCAACTACCTGGCGCGCTTCCGCTTCTGGGGCGACGACCCGCTGCGCCGTATCGATAGCCTGTCGGGCGGCGAGCGCACGCGGCTGGCGATGGCGAAGTTGCTGCTCGAGCCGCGTAACCTGTTGTTTCTGGACGAGCCCACCAATCACCTGGATCTGCCGGCTACGGAGATCCTGGAAGAGGCGCTGCTCGGCTTCGACGGCACGCTGCTGTTCGTGTCGCACGACCGCCGGCTGCTCGAGACGGTGTCGACGCGAACCGTCGCCTTCACCGCTGCGGGAATCGACGTCTACGAGGGCGGCTTTGCCGACTACGTCGCGGCGCTTCATCGCCAGCGCGCGGCGCGAGAGACGCGTGCGCCCGCACCGCCGCCGAAGAAGCCCAAGCAGGAGCCGGCCGCTCCCGCCGATCGCCAGGTGAGCGGGCGCCGGCCTTCGGCCGGACTGCCCGACGGCGCGGCCGCCGCGGAGCGTCACGCTGCGCGGCGCGCAGCGCAGCGCGAGCTCGAGCGCAAGCGGCGCCGCGTCAGCGAGCTCGAAACGGCGATCGCGGCGAGCGAAGCCGAGCTCGAGGTTTTGCGCACCAAGCTGAAGGACGGGGCCGGGGAAGACTGGGAGAAGCTTCACGACTGGGCTAGACAGGAGCAGGCGGAAAGCAAAAAGCTCGAGCGCCTGATGGCCGATTGGCTCACGCTTTCGGAAGAGCTGACCAAACAGGATGCTCTGACCCAAGAACCTGGCCCATGATTTCGCCGTCGAAGCCCCTGCTTTTCGCGTGTCTGATCGCGCTCTCGTGCGCGGCGCCCGCCGGCTGCAAGAGGCAGCAGCCCGAGCCCGCTGACGAACCTGCCAGCGCGGCGCCGAAGCCGAACGAGCTGCCCCCGCTGCCCGTGCGCGACGACACGCCGAATCTGCTTTTGACCTGGATCGACGAAAAGGGCGATTTCCACGTCGTCATGAAGCCGAGCGACGTGCCCGAGCCACGCAGAAACCAGGTGCGCGTCGTGGTCACCGATCGCAGCGAAGGCACCGGCAGCCTGGTCTACGTCGCCGACTTCTCGAGCAAGCAGGCCGACGGCAGCTACCCGGTCAAGACGATGACGCGCAACGCGTGGGACGAGCTCGGTGCCGGCTTGCGCAAGGCGCGGCTCGAGGCGCTGGCTCCGCCGCCGGCGAGCGCGGCGTCGGCGGCGGCTGCCGCCAGCGCGCCGGCTCCGGGCGAACGCCGCCCCGGCGCTTCCAAGGTGGTCGCCATCATCTACGGAGCCGAGTGGTGCAAGCCGTGCCACGACGCGGAGCGCTACTTGAAAGGGCGCGGCGTGACCGTGGTCCACAAGGACATCGAGTCGAGCGAGGCCGCCGCTGCCGAGATGAAGAAGAAGCTCGAGCGCGCCAACATGGCCGGCGCGTCGATCCCGGTCATCGACGTGATGGGCCAGCTCCTGGTCGGCTACAGCCCGCGCGCGCTCGACCGGGCGATCGCCACCGCCGAGAGCGCCAAGCCGCTGTGAGCGGCGCGCTCGCTCAGAGCGTGAACGCGCCGCGGACGCCGAACACCAGCCACTCGTGCATGGTCTTGTTGACGATGCCGCCGCTCGCGGTCGCGCCGCCCTCCGAAAGCTCGGCGGACGCGTAGCGGCCGAGCGAGAAGCTCACGAACGGGCCGATGCCCACGGCGGGCGAAAGCTTGAAATCGCCGCCCGCCTGCAGGTTGGCGAACTCGAATCCCTTGAGATCGAAACTGGCTTCGCCCTGCCCGGGCACGCTGATCGTCCCGCCCGCCATCTCGTAGCCGACGCCGAGGCCGACCCAGGGATCGAACTTGCCCTCCGGCATGAAGTCGTATTGCACCTGGACGCCGAAGCGCACCACGTGCGCCGAGCACGTCGCGTCGCTGTAGCACTGGTCGATGCCGGCGAACGCGTACTGGCCGTAGAGCCCGATCAAGAAGCTCGGCGTGATCTTGTAACCGAGGTCCAACCAGATCGGGATCTTGTTCGAGAACTTGATCGCGTTGTCTCCGGTGGGATCACCCATCGGGATACCGAAGCCAAGGCGCAGACCGAGGTAAAGCTTGCCGGCAGCATCGGCGGTGCTCACTGACGCGGACGCCTCGGACTTCGACGACTCTTCGGACTCTTCCTTGGGCGGCTCGGCGGGAGTTTCTTCCTCGGTCGGCGGTTCTTCCGGAGTCTCCTCCGCGGTGGGCGACTCGGTTTCCTTCAGATCGACCGGCTCTTCCTCGGGCGGCGGTTCTTCTTTTTTCCCCTTCTTGCCCTTGCCCTTCTTCTTCGGTTCTTCCTTGGGCTCTTCTTCTTCCAACTCTTCCTTCTTGGCCTTCTTGCCTTTTTTCTTCGGCTTCTCTTCTTCCGCCTCGTCCGCCGGTTCGTCCGCGTCTTTTTTCCCCTTCTTGCCTTTCGCCTTCTTGCCTTTCTTTTCCTTCGGCTCTTCTTCCTCTGCCGCTTCCTCGGCGTCTGCGTCTTTTTTCGGCTTCGGCTTCTTGGCGTTCAGATGGTCTGTGTCTCGCCAGAGCTCCCAGCGTTTTTCGACGGGACCCTGCGCCGGTGCGGCAAATGCGCCCGACGCGATCAACAGTACGGAAGCGCTCAACGCGATCGATGAAAGGCGACGGCTCATTGCGGCTCCTCCGAAGAGCAGAGTCGCGACATCCGTACTAGATGTCGCTCCGCGAGCCAAGAACGGCTTCGCGTGCGAGCCCGCGATTTCAATGGCCAATCGGCCGGATCGCGCTAGTCAGTGAGCCGTTTCGCCCGCGTCCGCTCTTTCATGAAGCGCTCACCATGACGCGCTTTGCCCGGCCTATGGTGCACCGCACCATCGAGCTTCGACGCTCATTTCGCGTCGGCCGAAGGTCGGCGCCGGCTCACCTGGCCGGCGACGAGCGCCAAAATTCAATCTGCTGCCTGCTCAATCGCGCTCGTTCGACGGCTACGTGCGACCTGATTCTGCCCTTTATTCTGCCCCCGATAAATGAGTTCGATGGGAGTGCCTGGCGTTGCCAGGCCGCATTCAATCTGTTAGCGGAAGAAGATAGAGCCGCTAGGTCCGCCGCGCGGGTCGCCCGAAAGGCGCGCCGACACGCGCCGGCGGAATCTCGCACGGGAGAGTGAGATGCAGAAGCCCTCGGGACCGAGCTTTCTTTTCTTCGGTATTGGCGCGCTGGCGTTCGCGCTAGGAAGCTCCGGCTGCTCCTCCCAGAGCCCTTCCGGAGACACGACCGGGGAAGCGGATGGCTCGATCACGGGCGAGCTCTCCGTCTACGTCGCTACCTTGGAGGACGGCACGGCGCGCTCGGAGTACTACCTGCGCCTCGGCGGCGAGAACGGCGAGGAGCGCAAGCTGGTCTTCGCGCGCGATCCGGATCTGCCCTCCGGGGGGCGCATCAAGATCTGGGGCGATCAGGGCGCGGGAGAAATTCGCGTTTCCCGCTACGTGCTCGCGGGCAAAGAACGAGACGGCACGGGCTCGATCAGCCAGGGTCTGATCGGCGCTCCCAAATACGACGATCGCAGGATCGTCTGGGTGTACGTCGACATCGGCGGTGGCGTGAGCGACCTTCCGGAGACCGAGGCGCAGCGCAAGCTTTTCGGCACGGCCCCGACCGACAAGTCGCTCAAGCAGTACTACCTCGAAGACTCGTACGGGATGCAGGACATCTCGGGCGACGTGGTCGGCCCGCTCAACTTTCCGATGGCCAGCTGCTCGAACACCGACACGCGCAATCTGGCGACCACGCTGCGCAGCCAGGTCCCGGGCACGTACAATCACTATCTCTGGTACTTCAACACGCGTAACTCCACCTGCTCGTGGTCGGGTCTCGCCTCGGTCGGCTCTCCCGATATGCCGTCGCGCGACACCTGGTACAACTCGAGCGAGAGCTGCACCGTGCTGGTTCAGGAGCCGGGGCACAACTTCGGCATGGCGCATTCGGCGGCACTGCACTGCCCGGGCTCGCCGTTCGCCGACAATCCCGCCAGCTGCACGCACGACGAATACGGCGACCACCACGATCCGATGGGCGGCGGCTGCTACCACATGAACGCCTGGCAGAAGGCGTATCAGGGCTGGTTCGACGGCTGCAACAGCGTGACGGTGCGCACCGCCGGCACGTACACGCTGCTGCCGATCGAACAGCAGTGCAACGGCATCCAGGTGCTGCAGATCCCGATGCCCAAGGAGCGGCCGTACACCTATCCCGCCGGCGGCGGCGGCAGCGGCGGCTCGGTGACGCTGCGCTACTACTACCTCGAGCTTCGCACCAACAATGGGATGTTCGATCCGTCGCTGCCGAACACGCCGTACGTGCTGGTGCACGTCGCGGACGAGTACCGCTCGCGCACGCAGCGCGGGCAGCACACCTGGGTGCTCGACATGAACCCTGCGACCACGGGGCGCCGCACGGTCGACGGCATGCGCGCGGGCGAAAGCTTCGCCGACCCGGCAGGCGGCACGAGCTTCACGGTCGAAGCGATCAGCCAGACGTCGGCATCGATCCGCGTCGAGGTGCCCAGCTCGACGCAAGGCTCCACGTGTATGGACGGATCGCCACTGCAAGCGCCCGGGCCGGCTTCGTGCGGCACCGGCGGCATGGCGGGCACCGGCGGCATGGCGGGCACCGGCGGCATGGCCGGAAGCGGCGGCGCGGCCGGCACTGGCGGAACGGGGGGTACCGGTGGCGACGCGGGCTTCGGCGGCACCGGAGCGGACGGCGGCGTCGGTGGTACCGGCGGCGCGGGCGCCGAGGGCGGCACGGGGGCAGTCGCGGGCGTCGCGGGCGTCGGTGGCAGCGAGGACATCATCGAAGAACCACCGGGACTCGGCCCCGATCTCGAGCTCAACGACCAGGGCGGCTGCGGCTGTCGAACCGCGGCGGCGCCGCGCTCGAGTGCGCTCGGGCTGTTGCTCGGCCTCGGGCTTCTGGGTCTGAAGCGCCGCCGGCGCTGAAGGCTCACTCAGCTGCGGCCCCCAGGCTTCGCGCGTGAACGCCGGGCCGCGCCCAGCGCCCGCGCCGGAACGAGATCACGTACCAGATCGCGCGCGCGATGTGGTCGACGATCAGCGCCGCCCACACCCAGCCGATGCTCCAGCCGGCGCGGGCGGCCACGAACGCGAGCGGGATCCGCAGCACCCAGTTGCCCACGGTCGCGCCGAGCAGGGGCGTCAGCGTGTCGCCCGCGCCGCGCAAGCCGCCGGAGAGCGTGAAGTGCGCGCCCATGAACGGCTGGGCCAGCGCGAGCATCAGCAAGAACGGCAAGAGCTGATCGATGATTTCCTGATCGTGAGTGAACACGCGCGCCAGCGGCTCGCGCAGAAACGCGCAGGCCACACCGAGCACGGCCATCACTCCCAGCGCGGACACCACCGCTCGCCAGCCGGCGCGGCGCGCCTCGGCCACGCGGCCTTTGCCGAGCGCCTGCCCGACCAAGGTCGCGGCAGCGGCGCCGAACGCGAGCCCGGGCAGCCACGAAAATGCCAAGAGCCTGACCCCGATCGCGTAGGCGGCGATCGCGCTCGAGCCGTAGCGCGCGAGAATCGCGAAGTAGACGAGCAGGGCGACGCTCATCACCAACCGCTCGCCGACCGCCGGCAGCGACACGCGCCACACTTCGCGCAAGGCTTGCAGCGGATTTTTCAGCTCGGCAAAGCCGGGTAAAAGCGCGGTGCCGGACCCTGCCGTGATCCGGCCCGCGGCCAGATACGAGATCACGGCGACGCTTTCGGCGCACAGCGATGAAACCCCGGCGCCCACGAGCCCGAGCCGCGGCAGCCCCCACGCGCCGAAGATCAAGAGCAGGTTCAGCGCGATCTTCAGCACTGCGACCAAGCCCGCGATCAAGAACGGCACGCGCATGTTGCGGTGAGCGCGCTGCGCGCTCTCGAGCACGACGCTGACCGCGAACAACAGCGTCGCCGCCAGCGTCAGCCGGAAATAGGGCGCCGCCAGCACGGCCACGCGCGCTTCGGCGTGGAGCGCCTCGATCAGCTCGACCGGCGCGCTCCATGCGACGAGCGCGACCGGAGCGGCGACCCCGATGCCCACCAAGAGCGCCGCCGCGAGCTGGCGCCTAGCCAGCGCGAGCTCCGCGCCGCCGATCGCGCGCGCCAGCACGGCCACGCAGCCAGCGCCGACCGCGACCAGCATCGTGCGCACCAGGTGCGCGGACTGGGCGGCGTAGCCGACGGCGGCCACCGCCTCGCGCCCGAGCCGGCCCACCATCGCGATGTCGACCAGCTCGACCACGTTGGTCAGCAGCATCGACCCGACTACGGGCCACGCCATGCGCCGGATCTCGGCGTCGAGGGGACGAGTACCGACGTCGTTCACTTCGACTCGAGCTGCGTGCGGACCAGCGCCGACCAGTCCACGCCCGAGGGAAGCTTGCCTTCGGCCCGCTCCGGACGACCGCCGCCTCGTCCACCGCACGCGCTCATGGCGCGTTTGAGGAAAGCACCGCAATCGAAGCTGCTGTCTTCCCCGCGCACGACCACCACCGGCGCGTCGCCGCCGCTGCCCGCGAGCAGCGCGACCGCCGCTTTGTCGGCCGTGATGCGCTGGGCGACGGCGCGGAGCAGCTCCAGCGTGGCGTCCTCGAATTGTGCGACCACCTGCGCGCGGTTCTCGGCCCGCGCTGCGGCCAGGAGCTCGTCTGCGGCGCGCTGGGCGATGCTGGCGCGCGCCACTCCGAGCGCGTCGCGGGCCGCCGACAGCTCGCGCCGCAGCTTGTCGATCGCATTCGAAACGAACTCGGGCCCGCACGACAGCGATTGCGCGATCGTCCCGAGCAGCGCCGAGCGCGCGACGAGCTCGCTCCGGGCGCGGCGGCCGGCGCCGAAGCTGACGCGGGTCCCGCCCTTGTAGCGTTCCACGGCGCTCACGTGCACGAGCCCGACCTGCGCCGAGTGCAGACAATGCGTGCCGCCGCACGGCGAAAAGTCGAAGTCTCCTATTTGCACCACGCGCACGTGGTCGGTCACCTTGGGCTGCCGGCGCAGCGGCAAGCGCCCGAGCGTGTCGGGGTCGGGAAAGAAGGCGCGGATCGCCACGTCCGCGTCGACCACCGAGTTTGCCAGATCCTCGGCGCGCGCCAGATCCCGCTCCTCGAGCGCGGCCACGCCGACGTCGATCGTGCACACCGATTCGCCGAGGCGCGAGGACAACGTCTCGGCCCCGGCCACGTCGAGCAGCGCGCGCGACAGGATGTGCTGCCCGGTGTGCAGCGCCATGTGCAGCCGCCGGCGTTCGACGTCGATTTCGCCGGCGACTCTGGCGTGCAGCGGCGGTGCCTCGGCATCGAGCAGGTGGTGGACGACGCCGGCGTCGTCCACCTGGACGTCGACCACCGCAATGCCGGCGATTTTGCCGCGATCCGCGAGCTGTCCGCCGGACTCCGGGTAGAACGCGCTGCGGTCGAGCACCAGGCTCGGACGGCCGCCGAACTCACCGTGAGCTACGACCTCGGCCTCGAACGTCGAGAGCAGCGAGTCATCGTAGTGGAGGCGTTCGGTCGGGAGCGGTCCGGCAGCGGTCATCACCGCGCCAACATAGCGCGAGCGCGAGGCGGCGGGGCAAGCACGCCCGGCCGCCGCGCGCCGCGTTTGGTCAAAATCCGCTCTTTCTCAATTCGGGCACGGCGAGAGAGCGAGCGTGAGCGTCACGGGGTCGATGCTGTCGTCGTCCTTGATCGGCGCCTCCACCTGTGCCCACGATTCACCGGCACTGCACGCGCCGTTGTTGTCGCGATCGTCGATCGCCACGATGCGCACCTTGTCGCCCTCGAGCGCGACCTTTTCGTTGAAGGCGCGCGGCGTCTCGAGCGAGATCGAGTGCACTTTTTCCGGGTTTTCCGCGTCGACCAGATCGTAGAACTGGAGCGCGATCGGCCCCTGAACCGTCACCGTGGCCGGCGCCGAGACCTGCCCCGAGACTTCGACGTCCCGCGACGATCCACAAGCCACGAGCGGCAACGCAATCAACACCAAAGCCATCGACCCAAGCATCGTTTTCATTGGTTTTCTCCCTTCGCGTCCCTGCGCGATTCGCGAAGAGATTCAGCAACCGACGTGCCAGCCCGGCGCGTTGGCGCGTTCGCGCCCTGCGCGCTCCTGGCGAGCCGCGGACCGCGAAACACGCGCCGGCCCGAAGATCCTGGCGCGCCGGGGGCACAGTGGGCGGCACACTGTGAAGTGGTGCTAACATCAACGCCTCCCCGAGCCCCTGGAGGTCCCGTCGATGAGTGCCGAAGTCAAGCCCGAGCGCGCGAGCTTCTACCGCATGACCGAAGGCACGCAGGAAGACTGGATGAAGATCGTCGGCCACGCGGTCGAGTACAACAGGAAGCTGCCGGAGCGCGTGATCGCCCACTTGAAGCTGCTCGAGAACGACTTCGGGGGGTACGCCGTGGACCGCCTCGAGCACTGCCTGCAGACCGCGACGCGCGCGCAGCGTGACGGGCGGGACGAAGAGTACGTCGTCTGCGCGCTGGTTCACGACATCGGAGACACACTCGGGCCCTTCAACCATTCCGACGTCGCGGCCGCGATCCTGAAGCCCTTCGTCTCCGAGCAGAACCTGTTCATGGTCGATAAACACGCTATTTTTCAGGGCTACTACTTCTTCGAGCACCTCGGCCTCGACAAGAACCTGCGCGAGCGCTTTCGCGACCACCAGTGGTTCGACTACACCGCACAGTTCTGCGAAAAGTACGACCAGTGCTCGTTCGACCCCGAGTACCAGTCGCTGCCGCTCGAGGCGTTCATCCCCGCGCTCGAGCGCGTGCTGGGCCGCCCGCGCCGCTCGATCTACATGCGCGACTGAAGCTCGCGCTCAGCCGAAAACCACGGTCTTGTTGCCGTAGACGAGCACGCGATCGTCGAGGTGCCAGCGCACCGCCCGCGCCAGCACCACCTTCTCGAGGTCGCGGCCCTTGCGCGCCAGGTCATCGACCGAATCGCGATGCGAGCAGCGCACCACGTCCTGCTCGATGATCGGTCCCTCGTCGAGCACCGCCGTCGCGTAGTGCGCCGTCGCGCCGATCAGCTTGACCCCGCGCTGATAAGCCTGGTGATACGGCTTCTTGCCGACGAAAGCCGGCAAAAACGAGTGATGGATGTTGATGATGCGCGCCGGGTGCTCGAGCACGAAATCCTCGGTCAGAACTTGCATGTAACGCGCCAGCACGATCAGGTCGACCTCGTAGCGTGCGAGCAACTCGCCGATCTTCTTCTCCTGCTCGCGCTTGTTCTCCTTGTCGATCGCGAACACGTGGTACGGCACGCCGAACTGAGCACCCACGTGCTCGAGCTCGGGATGGTTCGAGACGATCAACGCCATTTCGCAGCCGAGCTCGCCGGCTCGATGCCGGAGCAAGAGGTCGTACAGGCAATGGTCGTAGCGCGAGACGAAGATCGCGACGCGCTTGGTGCGATTTTCGTACGACAGGCGATAGCTCATGCCGAAGCGCGTCGAGACCTCGGCGATCGCGCGTTCCAGGGTTCCGCGATCGGTCTGAAGGTCCGATAGATCGAAGCGCAGGCGCTGAAAGAACTGCTGCGCCACCGGGTCCGAATGCTGATCGGAGTCGAGGATGTTGGCGCCGTGCCCGTACAGCACCTGCGCGAGCGACGCGACGATGCCGCGCCGGTCGGGACACGACACGAGCAGTGTTGCCAGCTGATCTTTGGAGAGCCCGCCGTTCATTTCTAGAGCGCTATACTCTAGTACGTCGTGCACTAGGTTCGTACCGTGCTTCTAGGACGCGCAGAAGTACTAGGCGGCCGCGAAGCGGCCGAGGGGGAGGCTCGGCGCAGCCGAGGGGGCGCTGCCGCGCCCCACTTGGGGACTAGTACCAGGCGCGCGGCGGAGCCGCGGTTGCGAAGCAACCCCGAACGAAGTTCGGGCGCGTGGTACTAGTGCCTTCCGCCGGCATGTCCCAAAGCATGGCACGCGAGTACAACTTCGACGGCATCGTCGGCCCGACCCACGGTTACAGCGGGCTCAGTCCGGGAAATCTCGCGGCGACCGAACACGCCGGACAGCCGGGAAATCCCCGCAGCGCCGCGCTGCAAGGGCTCGAGAAGATGCGGCTCGTGACCAAGCTCGGGGTGCGCCAGGCGGTGTTACCACCCCACCCCCGGCCGGACGTCGACGCCCTGCGCCGGCTCGGCTTCGCCGGCGACGACGCCCACGTGCTGGAGCGCGCGCTGCGCGACGAGCCCGAGCTCCTGGCCGCGGCCGGCAGCGCGTCGGCGATGTGGACGGCCAACGCCGCCACGGTCGCGCCCTCGGCCGACAGCGCCGACCACCTCGTCCATTTCACGCCCGCCAACTTGAGCGCGATGTTTCACCGCAGTCTGGAAGCGCCCGTCACGACCTCGGTGCTGCGCGCGATCTTCGCGGACCAAAACCACTTCGCGGTACACGATCCGCTGCCCGCCGGCACCGCGTTCGCCGACGAAGGCGCCGCCAACCACAGCCGGCTCTTCACGGCGCAGGGCGCGCTGCATTTGCTCGGTTGGGGGCACGCCGGCCCCGCTCGAGCTGCGCTGCCGACGCGTCATCCCGCGCGCCAGAGCCGCGCCGCCAGCGCCGCGATCGCGCGCCTGCACGCGATCGAGGAACGCGCTGTGCTCTGGCAGCAAGCGCAGGCCGGCATCGACGCCGGCGCGTTCCACAGCGACGTGCTCGCGGTAGGCAACGCCAATCTCTTCTTGCTGCACGAGCACGCGTTCGTGGACCCGGCTGCGCTGCTGGCCGAGCTCCGCGGACGGCTCGGAGCGGATTTCCGCAGCATGCTCGCCACCGAGTCCGAGCTTCCGGCGGCCGAAGCGGTGCGCGCTTATCCCTTCAACTCTCAGCTTTTCACGCTGCCGAGCGGTGCCATGGCGATCCTCGCACCGCGCGAATCGGAGCAGTCGGAGCCGGCCCGGCGCTTCCTCGAACGCGTGGTCGCCGAGGCGGGCCTGGTGGAGGCCGTCCACTACGTCGACGTCAACGCGTCGATGAAGAACGGCGGCGGGCCGGCGTGCCTGCGGCTGCGCGTGGTGCTCGAGGATCGCGAGCGCGCGGCGCTGCGCGCCCGCGTCTTTTTCGACGACGCCCTCGGCGCCGAGCTCGAAAGCTGGGTGCGCCGTCACTATCGCGATCGGCTGGTGCGCGAAGATCTGGCCGATCCGAAGCTGCTCGACGAGTCCCGGCGCGCCCTCGACGAGCTGACCGCGCTGTTGAAGCTCGGCTCCGTGTATGCGTTTCAGCGCTAAACCGGCCGGGCGGTGAGCACACCCGCCGACAGACCGAGGAATACCGCCCGGCGCACGCAGGCCGCGTCGGCCAGACCGGAAACGACCAGGCTCTCGATCAACGCCCGCAGGCTTTCACCGCGGCCGCCGCGCATCAGCACGTAGGCCTCCTGCGGCGCCAGGTCGAGCAGGGTTGCGACCTCCGAGGCGCGCGGCGTCGAGAACAGCTGAAGCTCCAGAGCCGGGTCGAGCAGGCTTTCGAGCGTGCGTCTTCGTAGGCGTCGCGCACCGCACGCGCGAGCAGCTTGAAAGGCGCACCGATCCCCGCAATCGGCTCGCCGCACAGCTCACCTTCGACGAAGAACAGCTCACCCGCCCGCATGCTGAACAGCGTCGTCAGACGCGTCAGACGCTGGGCTGCCAGCACCGCCGGGATCACCGCCGCATCGAGCAGCCCGGCCGTGACCAGCGCTTCTCCCACGCGCTGGCCCGCCGCCCAACCCTGAGCCAGGCGCTGCTCGAGCGCCGACGCGTCGATCAAGCCCTCGTCGATCAAGCGCCGCCCGAAGAGCTCGCCGGCCCGCGTCGAGGTCGCAAACACCGGATCCCCCTGCACCAGGTAAACCCGTACCTGGGCCGACGCCGAGCGCGCACAAACCAACCCAGTCTTGCGCTCGCGCGCCAGATCGAACAACCGCGCCGGCAAGGTTCCGGCCTCGATCGGCCAGCGTTGGCCCGCGCGCAAACCGACGAAATCGACGAAACGCCACGCCGGGCGCGCGGACAACCGCGCGAGCTCGATCCGGCTGCCGAGCGGGACGAACGGACCGCCGTCGAGCGCGACCGGCGTCTCGGGAGAAAGCTCGCCCGCGGCGATCAGCTCGAGCACGCGCGGCAGCGTGAAAGGCCCGCTGACGGCTTCGCCTCCGCGCCGCAAGAGGTACCGTGGCCGATTCTGATTGGCGGGCTCGGGCGTCACAGGTAGCTGCGCGCCGCGCAGCGTGTCCGCCTCCGAGGCGGCGGGCAGCGCGAGCGCCGCGAACGGGCTCGGCTTCTGGCGCACGTCGCTTTCGATCGGCGCGATCCCGAGCTCCGTCAGCCAATCCGCCATGCCGCGCGGGCCGAGCTCGACCTTGTGACGCCGGATCGCACCCTGGATGTCGGCGGCGAACGCGCGCGCGCTGGGATGACGCTGCCCCGGAACCTTCGACAGCGCGCGCACCAGGATCGCCATCACGTCCGCGGGAATGTGCCGGCCGTGGTAGCGCAGCATGCCGAGATCGCACGCGTGCAAGCTGCGCAAGATCTCGAACTCGTTTTTGCCCGGGAACAGCGGCCGGCCGATCAGCATCTCGCTGATCACCACCGCCAGCGAAAACAGGTCGCTGCGGGCGTCGAGGGGCGCGCCGACGGCTTGCTCGGGCGACACGTAGCCTATCTTGCCCTTCACTTCGCCCGGCGCCGTGCGCTGGGTGAGGATCGAGCTTCGCATGATGCCGAAGTCCGCGAGCTTCACCGCGCCGGCATAGGCGATCAGGATGTTGCTCGGCGCGACGTCGCGATGGATCAGACCGAGCGGGCGCCCCGAGTCGTCGGTCGCGTCGTGGGCGTAAGCGAGCGCGTTGGCCAGCTCGCGCGCACAGTAGAGCGCGGGCCCGAGCTCGAAGCGGCGCCGGCGCTTGACCACCGCCGACAACAATTCGGCAGCGCTCGGACCTTCGACGAACTCCATCACCATGTAGAGCGTCTCGTCCGCCTCGCCGAAGTCGACGACTTCGACCAGGTTCGGGTGGCTCAACCCGGCGTGGATTCGCGCCTCGTCGCAGAACATCTGCACCAGCCGCTCGTCGCGCGCGAGCTGGGGCAAAATGCGCTTCAGCGCGAAGCGCTTCTTGAATCCGAGAATCCCGGCGCGGCGCGCCTCGTACACCTCGGCCATGCCGCCGGTGGCGAGCAAACGCACGAGCTCGTATTCACCGAGGATTCGCCCCGCTTGATTTCGCTCGGCTTGCATGCGGACAGAACTTTCATCTTAGCTCACAAGCCGGCATGCCCGCGATGTAGGCAAACGTAAGGCGATTGCGCACGAATGCGGCGGTCTCGTTGTCGGTTGGGGCCGCAGTTCCGTTTGTCGGTTGGGGCGGCAGTTCCGTTTGTCGGTTGGGGCCCCGACCCCAACCGGTCGGCACGAATGCGCCGATCGTCGCAGCCGCCGCGCGTTTGGGAGACTACTGCGCGGGCGTCGTGTTCCAGCGGTCGCGGAGCAGCGGGAACAGCCAGTCGCCCAGCGCGTGCAGGTGCTGGCAGTGGTCGCGCGCGACTTGGCCGGCGAAACCCCGGACGTGGAAGTTCCCCTGATCGGCGCGGCTCGTCATGTGCATCTGCGGGCGCGGCCCCGGCTCGTCGACGAGCGCGAGCGCGAGCTTCTCGTGATTGACCAGGTACTCGGCCGTCTCGCGCGTGCTCGCGTACTTCTCGGGCTCGATGCTCGAGTGGGTGATCGCGAACAGTTGCTTGCCGGAGGCTGCTTCGTGCGCGAAGTCGGCGAACACCTGCATCGACTCCGGATTGGGCTTGCCCGGTCCGACGTAACCGACGTGCATGCCGTCGGACATCAGCAGCGCGTCGACGCGCGCGCGATCCTCGGGATGGAGCAGGATTCGGTAAATCGCTCCGTAGCCGGCGCTCCACGAGCTCAGCGCGAGCCGGTTGAGCCCGGCCGTCGTCACGCCGCACTCCTTGTTCACGGTGCGCTCGACGAAATCGAGCATCCCCGCGAGCGCGCCGCGCGGCGTGAAGTAGTCCTCGTAAGCGCCGGAGCCGATGCCCCAGGTGGAAATCACCACCACGGCGTTGAGACCGGAACGCTCCACGCTCGGCTCGACCGACGTCGGCACGCCGTGGAAGTGCAACACGACGTCGTGCTTCGCGTCCGCGCGGCACAGATTCTTGGGAATCATGACGCGGCGGGTGAACGGACCGGTGCGGATGAAGCGGTCTTCCTTCTCGGCGTCGAGATCGAGCACGGGCCCGTACATCGCCGAGCTGCCCTCGAGCGCGGCGAGCGTCGACCCGACCTGCACCGCTGGGACGGTATTTTGCAGCGTGGCCACCGGCTGTCCGGAAGCGAGCGTTTGGGGTACGAATGCGAAGGCCGAGGCCAGCACGAACCCCATGACGGCTTTCATCAGGGCGCCGGCTCATACAAGACCGATGCCAGTGTTATTGAAATGGCTTATCCGTCGGAACTTGCTCAAGTTTAGACTAGCCCGCGGCCCTTGAGGACAAGGCTGTTGCTGCTGTCGAGAGGCAGCAACTGATGGCAAGAGGCATCAGCGGGGCGTTGCCTCGAGCCCTCGCTCCTCGAGATTTTCCGTAACTTGGATCGTCGCGACCGGACCGGCCAAAAGCTCAGCTAACCTACGTTCGTGGCAGCCGACGGCGAATTTGATGAAATGCCGTCGAGCTTTTCCGAAGAACGGATAACGCACCTTCCCACACAGCGGCGGCTGACGAGCGCCGTCGCGATTCCGCGCCTCGAGCTCGTGGTCGAACGCGAAGCGGGTCGCCCGCTGCATTCGAGCCGCGTGCTCGAAGGCGATCTGTTCCGGCTCGGATCGCATCCGAGTAACGATCTGGTTTTGAACGATCCGCTCGTCTCGCGCTTTCACTGTCAGCTCCAGCGCTCGGACATCGGCTGGTCGCTCACCGACACCGGTTCCGTCAACGGCACCTTCGTCCAGGGCCTGCGCGTGCGCGACGCGGACCTGCCGCTCAGCGGAGCGCGCATCAAACTCGGCGACTCGATCCTGGTCGCGCGCGAGCTCGGCTCCGCAGGCGTCACCGAGATCCCGCAGTGGTCGAGCTTCGGCGAGCTCTACGGCGAAACCACGGTGATGCGCCGCCTGTTCGGCGTGCTGAATCGCGTCGCCGCGAGCGACGCCACGGTTCTGCTCGAAGGCGAAAGCGGCACCGGCAAGGAGCTCGCCGCCACCGAGATCGTGCGGCGCGGGCCGCGCGCCGACAAGCCGTTCATGATCATCGACTGCGGCGCGATCTCGCCGAACCTGATCGAAAGCGAGCTGTTCGGCCACGCCAAGGGCGCGTTCACCGGCGCCGACCGCATGCGCATCGGCGCTTTCGAGGCGGCCAACGGCGGCACGATCTTCCTCGACGAGATCGCGGAGCTGCCGCTCGACATGCAGCCCAAGCTGCTGCGCGCGCTCGAAGCGCGCGAGATCCGCCGCACCGGCGAGAACACGCCCCAGCGCATCGACGTGCGCGTGATCGCGGCCACCAATCGCCGGCTCGAAAGCGAGATCAATCACGGCCGCTTCCGGGAAGACCTGTACTTCCGGCTCAGCGTGCTGACGATCCGCTTGCCGCCGCTGCGCAAGCGCCTCGACGACATCCCGCTGCTCGTGCGCGTGCTGCTCCGCTCGATCAACGCCGAGGAGTGCGAGCACCTGTTCACGCCCGACGTGTTCGACGACATGACGCGCCACGACTGGCCCGGCAACGTGCGCGAGCTCAGAAACTACGTCGAGCGCACCGTGGTGCTCGACGCCGCGGCGCCCGCGTCGAGCCCGACTTCCGCCGCAGACTCGTTGCCGCTCGATCGCGCCATGGCGCGCGCCAAGATGCCGTCGCTCCCGCCCGGCGCGATCAACCTGACCAAGCCGTTTCGCGAAGCCAAGGAGGAGCTGATCGCGAGCTTCGAGCGCCGCTACCTGTCGGCGCTGATCGAAGCTTCCGGCGGCAACATCAGCCGCGCCGCGCGCCTGGCCAAGATGGACCGCATGTACCTCTACAAGCTGCTCCAGCGCTACGAGCTCAGAAGCTCGATCAAGGATTGAGGATGGGGCTGCCCCGCGGCAGCTCGCGTGCACGAGGTGCGGGCCGCCGGCAGGGCGCTCGAGGCGTCGAGTCGACCCGCACCGCGACTGCACATCCACGAAACTTATATCTCGTATAGGAAATATCACTTCGACCCCAGCACGGCACGACCGCATGTTCCGTTTCGACGCCGACGCCAAGTGCGGCGCGGAAAACGGAGGAGAACATGTCGGAACCACGAGAGGTCGAGTGATGGCCAGCGTACAATCGGTCCCCTCGTCGCTGTCGAAAGCCGGGCGGGGTCACCACATCGCCTCGAAGCTCGAGCTCCTGTTGCAGACGGATCGCGACGTTGTGCCGCTGCTTTTGCGCGGCGCTCTCGGCACCGTGATGTTTCCCCACGGCGCACAGAAGGCGCTCGGCTGGTTCGGCGGCGGCGGATTTCAGGGCACGATGCGCTACTTCATCGATATCGTGCACCTGCCTGCGTTGCTCGGGTACCTGATCATCGCCGCCGAATTCTTGGGATCGATCCTGCTCGTGATCGGGCTCGGCACGCGCTTCGCGGCACTGTCGATCGGGCTAGTGATGATCGGCGCCGCGAGCTTGGTGCACGCCCCGAACGGCTTCTTCATGAACTGGTTCGGAAACCAGAGCGGGGAGGGATTCGAGTATCACTTGCTGGCGATCGCAATCGCCGCGGCGATCGTGGTCCGCGGGGGTGGCCGCTGGTCAATCGACCTGAAGCTCTACGGGCTCGGAAGCTCGACCCGGGCTTGAAGAAGGGGCTGCCCCCCGGCAGCTCGCCTGCACAGGGTGCGGTGCGCCACTGGGCAGCGCCGCGCGGCCGAGCTTGAGCTCGGGAAGTCTGCGCGGGTAGCGTTCGTAAGATGGTGGTGGGATCGAGGCTCTACCTCACGTTGATCGGCGCCGTCTTCGCCGCCCGCGCTCACGCTCAGCCGGCATCCGAGCCACGGGTTCGGCTGATCTACGTGGCTCCCGAGGGGTGTGCGAGCGCTGCGGCGTTCGAGAACGCGGTCCGCAGCCGGCGACCGACCCTCGCGCTCGCGGGTGAAAACGAGCAAACTCGTTCGTTCGTCGCGACCTTGCGCCGGGACGGCGCCAAGGTGAATGGAACGCTCGAGATCGAGGACCCGAGCTCGCCGCGCGCTCGACGCACCGTCTCCGGCGAGACCTGTGACGAAGTCGCCGAAGCCATCGGCCTCATGGTCGGCCTGTTGATCGAATCCGAGGCACCTTCGCGAGAGTCCGGTTCCGATCGGGCCGAGTCCCGTCCGACCCCGGCGGACATCGGCCCGATCGTCGAGCCGCTCGCGATCGACGAGGATCGCGGAAAACAGCGGACGCGTTCTTCAGCCAGAACGCGCGACGTCGTGCTCGGAATTCAGGGCGAAATGACGGCCGGACCTGCGCCACAGTGGCTGTTCGGCCCGCGCCTCTTCGCCGGCTGGACGCCGTTCTCGAACGCGCTCTCGCTCCGGCTTTCCGCCACCCGTTCCTTTACCCCCGTCGTCGAAGGGGAGATCGGCGATGCGCAGTTCACCTCGACCACGGGCCGGCTCGAGGGGGGACTTCGAAGCCGTCGCTTCGCGCCGTGGTGGGCGGAGCTGAGCACGAGTTTCGAGGCCGGCGAGCTCCGGGCCGAAGGCTCTCGAGCGCTCGGCGCGACGAGCAAGAGCGCGCTCTGGCTGGCGCCGGGGGCGGCCGGCCGCGTTGGGCTCGAGGTCGGCCGGCTCCTGGAGCTCGAGCTTCAGCTGGCGGCCTTCGCGCCTCTGATTCGACCGAACTTCTACTTCGCTCGAATCGGCGAGGACTCCGAGACGGTGCACGAGGTCGACCCTTTTTCGCTCGCCGCGGGAATCGGGGTCGGCTTCAAGCCGTAAAACGGAGCGTCGCCGTCGCAATCACCAATACTTTCCAAAGGCTGCGAGGTAAACGCCGCCATAACGGCGGTTCAGGGATCAGATGGAGGGGGTTCGATCATTGTCCGGGAAAGCAGTGACGGTCCTCGCATGCCCCGCGGTCGAACCGGCCGCCCCTAGCCTCGAACGCGCCGGACAGGACCGCCTCGCGGAGGCAGCCGCCGAGAGCTTCCAGTTCATCTGGCGCTGTCTTCGCCGTCTGGGCGTGAAACCGGAGGCGGCGGTCGACGACGCGATTCAACAGGTCTTCGAGATCGCCGCCCGCAAGCGCGAGCAGATCTGGCCGGGTCACGAGCGCGCCTTCCTGTTCAAGGTCGCGCTTCTGGTGGCGACCGAGTGGCGCCGTAACCAGCGTCGAGGAGAGGTGTCGATCGAAGACGCCGGTCAGGCGATTCCCGAGTCGGTGCCGAACGTGGAGGAGCTTCTCGATCAACGCCGGCGTCGCGCGCTGCTCGACGCGGTGCTCGACGGGATGAGTTTGAAACTGCGCACCGTGTTGGTCCTCTACGAGCTCGAAGAGCGTTCGACGGCGGAGATCGCCGAGCTGCTCGGGCTGCCCGCCGGCACCGTGGCCTCGCGGCTGCGCCGCGCGCGAGCTCAATTCCAGGCGCGAGCCGAGCGCTTGAACGCGCGGCTGTCCACCGAGCGAGGTGAACCGTGACCGACCCTCGACGGCTCCTGGCTGGAGGCGGAACCGAGCTCGAACGTTCGCTGCTGTCGTCCGCCGCGAGCGATCGCGGCAGCGAGCTCGTGAGACAGCGCGCGCTCGCCGCGTTCGGCGGCGCTGGTGCGACCGCGCTCGCGACGGGAGCGGCCGAAGCAGCGCGCGACGCGGCGCTCGAAGCCGTGCCGGCGACCAAGCTCGGCGCTTCGGTCATCGGCAAGTGGGCGGGGATCGCGATCGCGCTGGGCGTCGCCGGCGCTGGCGTGCTGATGGCCACGCGTTCCGAGCCGGTGCGTCGCGCGGAGCCGGCGCTGCATGCGTCGCCCTCGACGCCGCGCCCCGCCGCTCCTCCGAAGGTCACTGCCGCTTCTTCCGCGGCCCCAACATCGATTCCGAACCAGCTTGCCGCGAAGGGGACGAGCGCCCCGGCCACCGTGAACCCGACGCCGCCGCGGGCGGCGAAGACCGCACCGCGGGTCGAGGTGCCGCGCGCCGCGCCACCGACCACGGCCGAACCGGAGGCCGCGGGCAGCTTGCTGGCCGAGGTCGCGGCGCTCGATCGCGCTCGTCGAGCGCTGGCTCGCGGCGACTCCACCGCTGCGCTGTCCGCGCTGGCTCGACACGCCGCGGAATTTCCGAAACCCGCACTGCGACCGGAAGCAACGCTGCTGAGAATCCAGGCGCTGATGCAGCGAGGTGACACGGCCGCGGCTCGCGAGCTTGCCGATCGGATTCTCGCGCGGCAACCGAAGGGGCCTTACGCCGAACGCGTGCGCTCGCTGATCGGAGCTTCGCCTCGGCGCTGAGCCGCGGCGAGAAAAAGGGATCGTTCTTAGGCCCTCGCCGCGTTGTTCGGATGATGACGAAAAGCGAAAAGGTCGCAGTGAATCCGGTTCCAATCCCGCCGTCAGTGCGGCGGGCACGCCCGCGCCGAGCGCGTGCGCTCGCCGAGGTTTGCTTCTGGATTCTGCTCGGCTTGTCGGCTTGTTCAGCGCCCGGGCTCGAGCTCGGACACGGGTCCGGTGAGGAGGTAGTGGATGCCGGAGCGGGAAACACCAAGCCGGACTCCGGCCTCGGCGTGGGTTCGATCGCTCCACCTGAATCCGTCCCGGTCTGTCCCATCCCGCCCGACGTCGAAGCGTTCGTCTCGGCGTTGGTCGAGGGCGTCTGCCGTGCAGCCAACAACTGCTGTTCCAGCTTGGGCTTCACGAGTCCGACGGTCGAAGCCTGCATCGAAGACGGCCGCCCCTGGGTCATGCAGCAGATCGGCTACAGCTGCGTCAGTTTGAAGCCACAGCAAGCCGCGATCTGCCTGGCCGAGCTCGACAAGATGGCGAAGGTCTGTCCACTGGGAGTGCTAGAGGAGCGGATCTACGACGCGGCTTGCGAATCTGCCCTCACGGGCACCGTGCCCCAAGGCGAGCCCTGCGTACGATCGTTCGACTGCGTGGCACCCATGGGGGTCAGAGGCAGATGCCTCTTGTCGAACGACAACGGCGTAGAGTCCAGCCAATGCATAGGCGAGCGCTACCTCCGCCAGGAGGGCGCCCCGTGCAGCGGATGGTTTGGCGGCGACCGCTGCGATCCGACGGCAGGCTTGTATTGCGGAATCAGCGAGACCTGCCGGCGCATCGGACAGCTCGGCGAACCGTGCGAGCCGGGCTGGAACTACTACATGAACGCCTGCGTTGCTGGTGCCTACTGCATGGACAACGTCTGCCGCCCGGTAGTGCCGAAGGGCGGAGCCTGCACGACCAACGACGAGTGCGGCTGGGAGAACCGCTGCAACGACGGCATCTGTGGCGTCACGTTCGGCGAGCCTTGCCGCGATGGCGTGGCTTGCGACCGCGGCACGTGTGGGCCGGATCCCAGCGCACCGGATGGCCCAGGGCTTTGCTTGCCCATGAACTCCGTGTCGGGCTTCACCAACCGGATCTGCTCACCCTGAGGGCGATCCCGTCCCGCCGACGGGCCTCGCCGATCAGGGCTCACCCAGTACAAACGCTCAGACGGCGATTCCGGGAGGCGGGAACGACTTGCAGAGCTCGGCGACTTCCCCCGCGATGCGATCGAGGACGCGATCGTCGGCAGGGTTCTTCACGACTTCCTCCATCCAGGCGGCGAGGCGCTTCATCTCGTCCGGGCCCATGCCGCGCGAGGTGATGGCCGGCGTGCCGATGCGCAGGCCGGAGGGGTCGAAGGGTTTCCTCGGGTCGAACGGGATCGAGTTGTAGTTGGCGACGATGCCGGCGCGATCGAGCGCCTTGGCCGCGACCTTGCCCGGCACGTTCTTGGGCGTGAGATCGATCAGCAGCAGGTGATTGTCGGTGCCGCCTGTGACGAGACGAAAGCCGGCGCTCGAGAGCGCGTCGGCGAGCACCTTGGCGTTGGAAACGATGTTCTCGGCGTAGCGCTTGAACGAGGGCAAGCTGGCTTCTTTGGCCGCGACCGCGATCGCCGCGGTGGTGTGGTTGTGCGGACCGCCCTGGAGGCCGGGGAACACCGCGCGGTCGATCGCGGAGGCGTGCTCTTTCTTGCACATCACGACGCCGCCGCGCGGACCGCGCAGGCTCTTGTGCGTGGTGCTGGTCACGACGTCGGCGAGACCGAACGGCGACGGGTGGACGCCCGCTGCGACCAAACCGGCGATGTGAGCGATGTCCGCGCACAGCTTGGCGCCGACCTCGTCCGCGATCTCCTTGAACTTCGCGAAGTCGAGCAGCCGAGGGTACGCCGTGGTGCCGGCCCAGAGGATCTTCGGCTTGTGCTCTCGCGCGAGCTTTCGCATCTGATCGAAGTCGATGAGCTCGTCGTCGCGGCGCACGCCGTAGCCCTTGCTATTGAAGAATTTGCCCGTGATGCTGACATTCCAGCCGTGCGTCAGGTGGCCGCCGC
>Ga0111538_10002063_pt1 | contig 28280 bp, 19 predicted proteins | sample SoiMethybrSBSTD1_FD_79669 | JGI IMG/M metagenome (GOLD analysis project Ga0111538, IMG submission 79669) | Bulk soil microbial communities from a Populus tree surrounding site in Tennessee, USA - Soil MetaG P. TD hybrid SBSTD1 (version 2)... | ecosystem: Environmental > Terrestrial > Soil >... | reverse complement strand
TGGATACGTGTGAAGATTCCATGACCCAGATGGCCGAGAACCTTGCCCGTATTCAACCCCAGCTCGTGGTGATGCAAGCCAACGGCAATTTCGAACTTCCTCTCGCCGGCATACTCGTGACCTTTGGGCTGCCGGTCGCCCTCGTTCAGCCGCGTAACGTCCGCGACTTTGCCCGCGCCATCGGTAAGTCGAGCATCGAGCAACGACAGCACGCCGGACTTCTCGCGCAGTTCGCGGAACTGGTTCGGCCCGAGACAACCCCGATGCCCGACGAACAGATTGAAGAGTTGAAGCAACTACGGGAGCGCCGTCGTGAAATACGACAAATGATCGCTGAAGAAAGAGGCCGGCTGGGCATTGCGCTGCCGACGGTCGAGAAGGATATTCAGGCGCACATTCAGTTTCTGGAAAGGAACCTTGCCCTGATCGATGCTCAGTTCAGCCGTAAGGTCCGTGTCAGCCGAATCTGGCGATGAGAGACATGACAACCGCGGATTACACGGAGTTCACGGACTCGATCCGTGTTTTCCGCGCAATCTGCGGTTGTGATTGAGCGGATGCCGAAGAAGATAGAAGACCGCCTCGAGCAACTAAGACAAGTTCGAACCTCAGCTCCTGCCGAAGCAGAAGCCACTCTCCAGAAAGCGCTGTCCGATCGATCCAACCTCCTTGTTGCTGAAGGCGCAAAGCTCTGCGTGGAGTTGCGCCTACTTTCATTGATTCCTCATCTGCTTGCAGCCCTGAGCCGCTTTTATGAGGATCCCGTCAAAACGGATCCCAGGTGTCGGGCCAAAGCCGCCATCGTGCGCGCTCTCACAGCCCTGGACTACAGTGAGTCCCCCGCATTCCTTCGCGCGGCCGCGCATGTCCAGATGGAGCCCGTGTATGGCGGCCAGGAGGACTCTGCTCCGCATCTGAGAGCTTCTGCTGTACTGGCTCTCGTGCAGTGCGACGATTTGCCGCGATCGGAGATTCTGCGGCATCTGGTGGACGCCGTCGCCGATTCTTCCGAAACGGTCCGTATTGAAGCCGTGCGATCCCTGCATCAGATGAACGGAGACGAGGGCATTGTTGTGCTCCGGCTGAAGGCTCACACGGGAGACGAGCGGCCCGCCGTCATTGGGCAAGTGTTTGATTCGCTTCTCAGTCTGGAGCGCGAACGCGCTGTCGGATTCATCGCACGTTTTCTCGATTCCGCCAACGCCGATATCCGCGATGAGGCAGCATTGTCGCTGGGTGCCTCGCGACTGCCGGCTGCTGTCGAAGTGCTGATTGCGCGCTGGCAGGACACGCGCAATCGTGACCTTGCGCCGGTACTTTTGCGCGCGCTCAGCTCATCCCGTGAGGAGTCTGCGCTCGAGTTTCTGATTGGTCTGGTCCGAAACGGAATCGACCGTGATGCCACGGCGGCACTGGAAGCGCTGGCTCTACACGCGGATTCTCCGGAGATTCAGAGCCGAATCGAAAAAGCCAGGCGTGATCGTGCGAACCGTTAATGACGGGACTAGGGGTTTGAACCGGCGTTTGGCAATTCCCGCGGTACGCGTCCGGCCTTGCTTAACGTGTACGCACGCATGATGAAGCCCGCCGCAGAGATTCGTACGGTGACGTCGCGATCCGTCGTATTTTCCCAGTACCACCCATGGATTCCCGTTGACGGTGCAAGAAACGTACCGTGCGACTGATCCACTCCGTCCTCTTTGAGATACGTATCGGCGTAACCGCGCGGGGCGCCTTCCGGTTCACCATGGAATTCATGGTTCACCCTGGCGGTGGAATTCCATGAATAGACCATCGTGGCACCCTTTTCCATCTGGTACTTGTACTCGATCCCTTCTTTCGGCCGGAGAACGATCTCGTGCCGATCCACCTTGTACACCGCGGGACGCGAGCTATTGGCTGTCGCCGTACCCGGAGTGCTGTTGTTCGGCGTTTGCAACATCATCAGCGCGATGGCTATTCCGATTGTTTTCATATGCCGGGGATTCTATCGGATTTCGATGCTCGGATTGAATCCGCGTCTAAAAATTCAAGCCCAGGAATCCCCGGGTAGCGGGAGGGCTGGTCACGGACTTCAATGGTGGTCCATTCTCGATCTTCATGCTGAAGGTTTTGAACGAATAGGGTTAATCTCCTGCCCGCCCTTCAGGCTGGCCTCTTGCACGCCGGAGGCGTGCGAGGATGGTAGCCCGGGGTGTGCGAGCGATAGCGAGCCACCCCGGGTTGGCGACCATACCAATCCGCACCCCGGTAGGGGTGCGAGGAGTCTGATCCGCGCCAGCAGTGAGTTTCGGCCAATCAGCCAGTGTAAATTTGGACAGCAGTCCGGTAAAGGGTTCCCACAAAATCCCCGCACGCCGCAGGCGTGCGGGGAAACTCGCGGTTAACGCTAACCGGGGGTATCGCTCGCTATGCTCGCTCAACCCCCGGCTACATTCCTTGCACCGCTCCGCGGTGCCTGACAAAGGGAATTGAGGTACGTCCCTATTTATTCCTACAGCATCTTCACGACAATCAGCGTGCGATCGTCGTGGAAGGGCGTGCGGGCGACGAACTCTTCCACATCGGCATTCATGATCGCAGATCACGCGAGGGGTGGTTCCTAAGCAAACCTCGAAGAATTCGGCTTCGGAAACCCCCTCTCGCGCTTAGGGGGACAAGCCGCGAACTTTGAAAATAGACCACTGCCAATCCCCGCAAAACATTGACGAAATTCGGTTTCTAGTGATAGACCGATGAGACAGAATCACGGCTGCCACAGGAGGATCGATGCGTCGCCTCACCATCTTCATGGCTTTGTGCCTGGCTGGCGCCAGCGCCACATACTCGGCTGAAAGTCCCACGTTCACGGACGCGCAGAAGAGTTTCTGGTCACTGCAGCCGGTCAAGAAGCCCACTGTTCCGGCGCTCAAATCGGGACAGGGAAACAACCCCATCGATGCCTTCGTTCTGGCAAAGCTGGATGCGAACAAACTTCAGCCCAACAAACCTGCAGACAAGGTCACATTACTGCGGCGTGTGACGATCGACCTTACGGGTTTGCTGCCCACGGCGGAAGAGATCCAGTCCTTCGTGAATGACAACGCGCCCAACGCTTATGACAAGGTGATTGACCGGCTGCTTGCAAGTCCCGCCTACGGCGAGCGCTGGGGGCGTCATTGGCTGGACGTTGCGCGATACGCGGACAGCAACGGCTACAAAGCCGATGAGACCCGGCCCGAGATGTGGCGCTACCGCGATTACGTCATCAAATCGTTCAACGACGACAAGTCGTACGATCGCTTTGTCCGGGAACAGATTGCCGGCGACGAGATTTATCCGGGAGATCCCGAAGCCCTCGTCGGAATGGGTTTCAATCGGAACTGGATCGATGAGACAAACGCTGCGGGACTCGTCATCCGCCGCCAGGAGACCCTCGACGAAATCACGAATGCGACCGGCTCGGCTTTCCTCGGCATGACCTTAGCCTGCGCGCGCTGTCACGATCACAAGTACGATCCGATTCTTCAAAAAGATTACTACCGCCTGCAGGCTTTCTTCGCCAATACGTCCTTCGGGGATGGACCCATACCTCACAAGGATCCTGAAGAACGCCGCAAGTACGAAGAGCAGTACGCACTTTGGGACTCCAGGACCAAGGCGATTCGCGACGAAATGAGTAAGATCCTCGAACCGCTCCGGCGATCGAAATTAGAAGGCGGGATCAAGACGTTTGAAGACGATGTGAAGGAAGCCCTTCTGATGGAGCCATCGAAGCGCGATCCGTGGCAGCAAATGATGTATCACACCGCATCTCCGCGCGTCGCATTCAGCGAAGAGCCCGATGCCCGCACACTGCGCACACTTAAAGGAGATGCTGCGACTCGCTACGCGGAACTGAAAAAACAACTCGCCGAGTTTGATTCTTCGCGGCCCAAGCCATTGCCGCGCGGCCAGTACATGATCGACATCAGCACGACGGCGCCGCCGACCTACGTACACCTTCGCGGTGACCCGTACTCGAAGGGAGAAGAAGTCCAGCCTGGATTCCTCTCGGTTCTCGATCCGAGTGACCAGAAGATCACTCCGCCCAAAGGACTGAACTCCACTGGCCGCCGGACCGTGCTGGCGAATTGGCTCGTCGATCCGAAAAATCCGCTCGTTTCACGCGTCATGGTGAATCGCGTTTGGCAGTACCACTTCGGTACGGGCCTCGTCGCAACGTCTGGCGACTTCGGACGCATGGGTTCACGTCCCACTCATCCGGAGTTGCTCGATTACCTCGCGTCTTCCTTCATGGAGAACGGTTGGAGTATCAAAAAGCTGCACCGCCTCATCGTGACTTCCAATACTTATCGGCAGTCGAGCGACACGCAGGCTAAGGCGCTTGAAACCGATCCGGACAACAAGTTGCTGTGGCGTTATAGCCGTCATCGTATGGAGGCCGAAGCGATACGCGATTCCATGCTGCAGCTCAGTGGAATGCTGAATGACAAAATCGGAGGAGCCGGGGTTTTCCCGCCTGTTCCCGAAGGCACCCTCAGTGATCTGTCCGCAACGGCAGCTGCCGGAGGTTGGAGTTCGGAAAAGGATCCCGCTCAGAATAATCGCCGCAGTGTGTACATCTTCGTGCGGCGGAACCTGAGGTATCCCATGCTGCAGGAATTCGATTCCCCGAATACGTTTGAGGTTTGGCACACAAGGCGGAACACCGTCACGGCGCCGCAGGCGCTCGATATCCTGAACAACGACCTGATTCTTGAATGGTCGCGCGGGTTTGCAGGCCGGGTGTTGAGCCAAACAGCCCGAACGTCAGAGCCCTGGGAGCAGATTGATCGCGCATACAGACTGGCTTATGGCCGCGCCGCGAGCGCCGATGAATTGAAGACAGCAACAACGTTCTGGGATCAACAGACCGCAATCATGGCGAAGCGTCTGGCGTCGGATGGCAAGAAACCTCTTCTGCCGTCGAACACCGTCGAGGGCATGGATTCCGCGCGTGCTGCGGCATTCGTGGATTTGTGTCACATGCTCTTCGCGTCCAACGAGTTCCTGTACATCAATTAAGGGAGTGGATCGATGAACGACAAACCAAGACATCATTTGAGGGCTTCGACACGGCGCCAGTTTTTCGAACAGGCCGGCAGCGGACTGGCTGCGATTGCGCTGACCAGCATGCTGCAGGAAGACCTGCTCGGACAGGTGAGGAAAGGCGATCCGCTCGACCCCAGAACTCCCCATGTGACACCGCGCGCGAAGTCGGTCATCTGGTGCTTCATGGAAGGTGGTCCGAGTCACGTCGATCTGTTCGATCCCAAACCCGAACTTGTGAAGTACGCAGGACAACCCGTGCCGCCGTCGTTCCATCCGGAGACTCTCGGCGTAACAGGCTTCGGTACAAACAATAACGGCATGTTGCCTTCGAAGCGTGTCTTCACGCAACACGGGCAAAGCGGGATCTGGGTCTCCGACTGGTTGCCGCACATTGCCCAGCACGTCGACGATATCGCGGTTCTACGATCCGTCATTTCCAACGCCGTGAATCACGTCGGTGGCGTGTGCCAGATGAATACCGGCGACATCCTCGCCGGACGACCGTCTTTGGGCGCATGGGTCACCTACGGGCTTGGGAGTGCGCAGCGGAATCTGCCCACGTTCGTTGTCATGCAGGACGACAAGGAAATCCTTGGCGGCGTTCAGAACTACAGCGCCGGTTTTCTTCCAGCGACCTACGCAGGAACGCTCTTCCGCGGTGGCGATACACCCGTGCTCAACTTGAAGCCTCCCGCCGGTACAACCGCGGAACAGGAACTCCATAAGATCGGTTTCCTGAAATCCTTGAATGAGCGCTTCGGATTGAACAAGGTCGAGGATTCGGAATTGGATGCGCGCACGCGCTCGTATGAACTGGCGTACCAAATGCAGTCTGCCGCGCCGGAAGCCGTCGATCTGTCCGGTGAGAGCGAAGCGACGAAGAAACTCTACGGGATGGACGAAAAGGAGACAGCGGCCTACGGGGCGAACTGCCTGATGGCCCGCCGCCTGGTTGAGCGCGGTGTACGCTTCGTCGAGATTTACAGCGGCTCAGGCTCGCGCTGGGACGCGCACAGCGATCTTCAAGCCAATCACACGCAGAACTGCCGGTCGGCGGACAAGCCTGTTGCGGGTTTGCTGGCGGACCTCAAAGCGCGAGGCATGCTGAAAGATACACTCGTTGTGTGGGGCGGGGAATTCGGACGAACACCGTTCTTTCAGGGAACAAACGATGACAAGGCCGGCCGCGATCACAACCCTTGGGGCTTCACCATGCTCATGGCGGGTGGCGGCGTGAAGGGTGGCCAAACTATCGGATCCACCGACGAACTTGGCCTGCGCGCGGCAGAGGAGCCTCATCATCTTCACGACGTGCATGCATCAATGCTGTATCTGCTCGGCCTGGATCATTTAAAGACCACGTTCATGCGCAATGGTCGCGCCGAGCGCCCCACCGTCACGGGCGGAAACCTTATCACCAAGCTGTGGACGTAGTTCGCTGCCTGCTGGTTCTAAGCATCTTCGCCGGCTCTGTCATCGCGTTCGGGCAATCAGAGTCGGCGCCCGTTTTGCCTGACGGGGCCGGGAAAGAGACCTTCGTCAGTGTTTGCAGTCTGTGTCACGCGCCTACCGCTCCCATGGGCAAGCAGTGGACTCGCGCCGAATGGGAACTCAAAGTCACCGAGATGCTCCAGGAGGAACCGGACGTCACGCGCGAAGAACGCGCAGTGATCGTCGAGTACCTTGCGGCGAACTTCCGCCCCGGTGGAAAGATCTATATCAATAAGGCCGGGGCGAAGGATTTGGTGACGGCGCTGGAGATCTCACCTGCCGAAGCCGACGCGATCGTGCGGGTTCGAAAGGCGCAGGGTGACTTCAAGAGCCTTGATGATTTGAAGAAGGTGAGCCCGCTGGATGTGAGCAAGGTGGAAGGGAAGAAAGACCGGCTGGTGTTTTAGTCCGCACAGAAAGGGGAAATTGTCGTTGGCCAATGTTCAATTGTCGTTTGTCATCGGTGGTTGCGCTTCGCGCGATCTTTTCTTGAAGATGCCGCGCCGAAGGCGCATCCGCAAATGACAAACCACGATTGAACATTGAACAACGACAATTTCCCCTGGCGATGCTATCTCAACCCAAACGGATTGGCCGTCTTTCCTTCGATATCGATCCAGACACTCTTCGTCTGCAGGTATTCGCGGATCGCTTCCATCCCGCCTTCTCGCCCGAGTCCCGATCGTTTGTAACCTCCGAACGGCGACATGTAACTGGTGACGCGATAGCAATTCACCCAAACCGTTCCCGCTTCGAGCCTTTCCGACATTGTGAGCGCCCTGCGAATGCTGCTCGTCCACACACCGGCCGCAAGTCCGTAGATGGTCGAGTTTGCAATCTGAACGGCTTCATCTTCCTCGTCGAAAGGGATCAATCCGAGTAACGGACCGAAGACTTCCTCATTCGCGATTCGCATCTTCGGCGTCACGTCGGAGAAAATCGTCGGTTCCACAAACCAGCCCGTGCCGCACTCCGGCCGCCGTGCAGGCCCGCCACCCAGCAGGCATGTAGCGCCTTCCTGCTTCCCAACATTCATATAGTCGAGCACTTTTTCATACTGTGGCAGCGTTGTGATTGGGCCGACCTGCGTGGCGAGGTCCAATGGATTTCCCATACGCGCGGAACGGGCGAGTGCGAGCAGTCGCTCGACGAAGGCATCGTATATCGGACGATGAATCAGCGCGCGCGATCCGGCGATGCACGTCTGCCCGGTGGCTGCGAAAATGCCGGACACCACGCCATTAACGGCCTGTTCCAGATCCGCGTCATCGAAAACGATGTTTGCCGACTTCCCTCCAAGTTCCAGCGTGACGCGCTTGATGCCGCGCGCTGACTGTTCATACACGGCTTGTCCAGTGCGATCGCCGCCGGTGAAGGCGACTTTGGCCACGTCGGTATGAGTGATCAGGGCGTCACCGACTTCGTTGCCAAAGCCCGTGACGATATTGACCACGCCCGCGGGGAAGCCCGCCTTGTCCAGCAGTTCTCCGAAGGCCAGTGCGGACACCGACGAGTGTTCGGAAGGTTTCAGGACGACGGTATTTCCTGCAGCAAGTGCCGGCGCGAGTTTCCACGCTGCAAGCAGCAAGGGAGAATTCCAGGGCGTGATGGCGGCGACGACGCCGAGTGGTTCCTCTCGCGTGAAGTTGAAGAAACCGGGCCTGTCGCTGGGCAGGACGCGGCCTTCGATCTTGTCGGCCAGTCCGGCGAAGTAGTGAATCCACTTTGGCGCGTAGTGAATCTGCGAGCGCATCTCCGATAGCAATTTGCCGTTGTCCGTGGTCTCGATCTCCGCAAGCCTGTCGGCTTCCGAAGCCACCAGATCCGCCAGCCTTCGAAGCAACGCTCCGCGGCTGCTGGCCGTCAGCCCTCGCCACTCTTTGGAGTAGAACGCTTTTTTCGCAGCCGCAACGGCCCGATCGACATCGTCCTTACTGCCTCGCGCAACGAGAGCCCAGGGTTGGGCGGTAAAAGGATTGATGGACTCGAACCACTCGCCGCCGGCCGCATCGACCCAGGTGCCGTCGATCAGCATGCGGTGCTTCTTCATTTGGATTTACGAAAGGATTGTTCGCGATTCCAGAACAGATTGAATTGAAAGATGTACCACAAGGCCATGACACCGTCCCACACACCGATCTTCTTGCCTTCTTCGTAGGTCCGTCCGTAGTAGCTGATCGGCACTTCGTAAACGGCGGCTTTGCATTTCGCAACTTTTGCCGTGATCTCGATCTCAATACCGAAGCCGTGTGCCGTGAGAACCATCGTTCGGATAATCGGTCCGCGAATCGCCTTATACCCGGTCTCCACATCCGTCATGTTCAGATTCGTGAGGAGATTCGATGTCATCGTGATGACCCGGTTCGCAACGTAATGATAGTAGTACAGCACTCTCGCCGCCCGCCGAACCAGGAAACGCGATCCATAAACGACATCCGCTTTTCCATCCAGGATGGGTTGGATCACATGAACGATCTCTGACGGATCGTATTCCAGGTCCGCGTCCTGAATGATCACGATATCTCCGCGACTTACGGCAAAGCCTTCCTTCAGCGCCGACGCCTTGCCTCCATTCTTCTTGTGAATCGTGCGAATGCGAGGCTCTGTTGCTGCAAGCTTTTCGATGATTTCGGGAGTCTTATCCTTGGATCCATCATTAACGATAATCAGTTCGAAATCACAGGCGATTTCCTGAACGACGCGCCGCACAACAGACTCAATAGTTCTTTCCTCGTTGTAGGCCGGCATGATGATGGAAAGAGTGACCGGAGCAGTGTTCGTCTCAGACCGCACGCTAGGAGTATACCCGCAGGACAAGACCCTGCAACCCTGGAGCGTCAACAGTGGCTTTCCACGTTTCGCCAGGGGCAATGAGTGTCGGTGTAGTGAGCGTTCCTGAGCTGACCAGGCTTCCGGGCGGGAGTGTTGCGACCCGGGCTAGTTCGCCCAGGCAGAGGGCTGGGCTTCGCAGGGAGTTGCGGCCTGAACCTTCTTCGACCAGCTCCCCATTGCGATACAACCCCACCTTGAACTTGGCCAATTGATCAACGAGCACGGGAATATTGTCGGGACTGACTGGAAGGCGTTCTCCCACCACAAGCGCAGCATGTAGCCCGTATGCAGCGACAAAGTCGACGGGCTGGAACTGCCAGTCCGGATAGACGCAATCGATGATTTCAAATCCAAGAGCCAGCCACTCGACACCGGCGAGAATCGCGGCAGGATCTGCGCCGGCGACGGGCTCTTTCACTTTGAAGACAATCTCCGGTTCGATCTTCGGAGCGATCATCTTTGAGATCGACAGAGAAGCCTCACTGCCGTCCGCGTAGCGCACCGTATCGTCGTACATGTGCGCCCAGACGAGCGTCTCGAGTTTAAGAGCGCGCCACATGGCCTTGTTGGCGTATCCAACTTTCAGGCCTGTGGTACTTCTGCCGGCCTCCTGCCGTCGATGAGCCAGTTCGGCTTCGACGGAGTAAGCGTCCGACATATCGAAGCCCGTATCGCGCGATGACGGAGCAGGAATGATTGTGCGCTTCGCGTAAGCACCGGCCAATTCTGCCGCGAGTTGTTTCAAGTCCAGAGTTGAGCTCATCTTTTTTGCAACTATTCTTATCGTCTGACGCTCACACGGTCCAACAGCAAGCCGGAACCGGTTACCATGCTGTCGTAGTACCGCGTGAATCGTTGTGTTTCCATTGCATTGTAAGACTTCAGATTGTTGGCCCACCGATAGGAGATGGGCTGGAACCACAATTCGGCTTCGAACTGAAACGGTCCCTGCCCGCGAGTGGCCACCACGTACCGAATCTTGTCGCTCCCGCCGATGAAGTTCGCATCGCCCACGGCCTCGCCCTGAGGCGCTATTTCCTGTTCGACGGAGCGTTTGTCGAATCCCGCCGGCAACAGGCGATTATCTTTGATGAAGCGGACCGCTGTTAGCAAGCCGGTTGTGGGGACATTATTCGACCCCACCATGATGTCCTCGTAGATCTGGACCTGGTCTGGATTTGTGATTTCCGAATAGTGCGCTTCGAAGCGATTTGGATCGGCGTCATTGTCGTTGCCTTGAATGGAACCGTTGGAGTTGAGCGCGCCGGATTCGAAGATGATGGCGTTGTTTCGATCCTTCACCGTGACGTGGAGCCACGCCCGCCGGGAAGGGTAGGCGGTGGGGAACTTGTGACCGCTCTTGTTCTCAACTGAAAGATCGACCTGCAGTCTGCCGTCCGCAAATATGAGAGCCTGGTCGATGGTCACCTTCGCTGTTTCGGCTTTCAAATGTTCGATCGTGCGCGTCGCCGCTGCCTCAAACTCGGGGGGAAGTGCAGTCACGCCCAGTTCACCGCGGTATTTGTTGAGCATTCTCAACATGAAGAAATTGCCGCCGACGAAAACGTGACGTCCCATCTTTTCGCGCGGCATGCCCAATGTGACGGCGATACGCGTCTCTTCAGTCACTTCGGGCATGTGGCAGTTCTGGCAACTGCGCGTGTTTCGAAACTCGCTGGCAAGCCACTCCTGGTAGGGCATCTGTTCGGGAAGCTGTCCAATCACCTGCCCCCCAGGTCCGAGCGCTTTCGTGATAAGCGTGTGACAAGTGGCGCACAGCTCCGACTTGCGAATGTGCTCGCCTTCCGTTGGTACGTATCCGGCGGACGAGCTTCTCATGATGTGACGCTGGCCGTCTTCGATCTTGTACGGACCATATTCGGCGCGTTCGCCTCTCTTCCTGGTGGTGTCCACCACGAATCCGCCGACCAGGCTTTCGCGAGTCCCGAGTTTCTCGGCCGTAATCTGATGGCACATAGAGCAGGAGACGCCATCCTGAGCCGATCTGTCCATGCGGTCATCGGAACCAAAGGCCAGGCGAGAGAAGACTTCCGCTTCCTTCCCCTCGTACCTCGATTGATAGCGCGCCATCGGCATGTGGCAAGTCGCACATTCGTCTTCAATGGCAGCTTTCGATTCCGGATGATCCAGGATCTCGCGACGGACGCCGGCCTGCCAGTATGGATCACGCGCAGAGTTCGCCATCATGGTTGGTCGCCACGAGAGGCCGATGGAGATATCTTCACCAGCGGCAGTGGAAAGACCGTTATGACACGCCATGCACCGGTCGGAAGTCTGGAACAAGTCGTTATGAGTATCGGGAACGGCGGACACCCGGCTGACGTAAGGCAGGATCAGCAGCATCAACACCGATGTCTGAAATACGAAAGGAACGAATTTCTTTTTCACCAGCCCTCCCGCAAACCGCCATCAAAAAAATCCCAGAGCAGATAGAAAGCAAGCTGCGTCGATCTTCCCGCGGTATTGTTCATTGGAGTACGAATGCCGATATTCGCGCGGACATGTTGTCGCTTGTTCAGCGTGATCTGCACTTCAGGCACGATGTCCCAGTTCGTTCGTGCGCCTGTGACAAGCTCCCGGTCCGCGATGAGCTCGACCATCGGTGTCCATGCTCTTCCGAGCCCAAAATTCTGCGTGAACGTATTTCCGACCGCGGTCTTCCAGTAGAAGACGTTGGGCACGCGTGTTGAATCGGTGGGTAACTCGAATCCCGTTTGTATCTGGAAGAAACTCGACCGGGAGATTCTCTGACCAAACGCTGCGAACGGCTCAAACGTCGTCACGCCGGATCCCGCGCCCTTCTCCTTGTTCCCCGTCGGAACAATGACCTCACCCTGGACGCTGAGAATCGAACTTGTCCCCTTGCTCATCAAAACGCGTTTGAAGCCCATAACTAAATCACCAACGCCGCCAAACCAGCCGCCGTTGCTGCTTTGCACAAAACTGACAGGCGCGGCGAGTTCAAGTTGGTTGCGCGATCCAAATCGCTTTTCGTAAAGCAGCGTCACACCGACTTCGCCCCCATTGTTCAAATTGGTATTGGCCGCGAGCACCCATTCATCTTCAGGAAATGCTTTCTCTGTAAACAACGCCCGGGGCAGATTGAGTTCGCCAAGTGGCCAACCGGGTTCCTCGCAGAGCGATCGAAGATGGCGCGTCAGCTTGTCGATCTGCTCGTCGGTCAACGCTTCTTTCCAGGACGGCATGATGTCGGAAAATCCCCGGACCGCTCCGCCTTCGTGAATGATGGCGTTCCAATCTGCTGTTCGTTCGCGCGTACTTCCGTTGCAATCGGTGAAGTCGGGAAAAGTGGCGGGCGGCTCGAAGCCCAGAATGTACTCAGGCTGCCCGGTTCCGTTGGGAGCATGGCAGCCGGCACACGAGGCCTTGAAGATTTCTTCTCCGGTATCGAGCTTCATGCCCTTCGTCGACGCTTGCTGCGATGCTGTGGGCTGTTGCTGAGCAGAGAGAATTAGAGGAGATAGGAACAGAAGTAAGACAACGCAGACGAATTTCATGCGGCGCAGAATACAACAGAATTTCAGGTGCTCAGCCGCAAGAATCGCCGCGCGATTCGCGCGAAGAAAACGGAAATCATTATCAGAACCGCGGATTGCGCGGATGAAGACGGAAATAAATAGGGACGTACCCCAATTTCCGTTTCGGAAATTGGGGTACGTCCCTATTTATTTCTATTTCCGGTTAAAGAGTCAGGATCCCCGTGCTGTCGCCGAATCTGTCCTTGCGAACGCCAAGCTTGTCGAGCATGCCGAGCATCAGGTTCGACATGGGCGTCTGTTTGGGTGTGACGATATGCCGATTGCCTTCAAGCGCGCCGCCGGCTCCACCAACCAGGACGATCGGCAACGGGTCATGATCGTGCTGGTTGCCGTTGCTCATGCTGCTCCCATAAAGAATCATGGAGTGATCCAGCAACGTGCCGTCGCCATCGGGCGTGGTGGCCAGCTTGTCGATGAAGTACGCGAGCATCGCAACGTGATACTTGTTGATCACCGCGAAGTTGTCCATGTTCGCTTTTGCATTCGCGTGATGCGATGCGCCGTGGAAGGCGCTGCGGTTACCGCTTTCAGGAAACGTCGAGGGGCTCAGGTCCTTGGCATACATCAGCGTTGCCACGCGAGTGATCTCGCTCTTGTAGGCAATGGCGAGCAGATCGAACATTAACTTGATGTGCACATCAAATGTCTCCGGCGTTCCCACGGGAGCGTCGGGAATATTCTGATTGGTGCCTGCCTGGGCTTCTGCAGTTTTGATACGCCGTTCGATTTCGCGAATATCTTCGAGGTATCCATCGAGTCTCGAACGATCGGTTGCGGGTAATCCTTTCATCAGATCCGACGTCTGCTGGCGAACCGAATCCAGAATGCTGCGGTCCTCGCGTTTCCGCTGCAGGCGCTGTTCGGCCGTTCCGCCATCGCCAAAGAGCTTCTCGAAAACCACCTGAGGGCTGTTTTCCATCGGAAGCGGAACCGTCGGTGTGCGCCATGAGATCGTGTTGAAGTACGCACATCCATATCCGGCCCCGCAACTCAGGCTGACGTCTTCTATGGCCAGTTCAATGGAGGGGAGCGGTGTGTCCTGGCCGATCGCTGCGGCAACAATCTGGTCCAGCGTTGAGCCGACTCTTACTGTGTTCTTCTGTGGGGACGCTCCGCTGAGAAACAACGCGGCTGAGCGCGCGTGCTCGGCCCCGGCATCCGCGCCCGTAGCGCTCTTGTGGCAGAGATTGCTGACGACCGTGAGATGCTTGCGGTACTTCTCCAGCGGCGTCAGGCTCTCCGACATTTCAAAATTCCTGCCTTCCGTTGCCGGAGTCCACTTGTACATCGTTGCGCCGTGAGGCACATAGAAGCAACCCAGCCGCGTCTTCGGCGCCGCCGCGGTGCTCTTCAGAGGAGTCTGAGCCGGCACCATCGATTCCAGGAACGGCAACGCGAGCGTGACGCCGGCGCCGCGAATGAATGTCCGCCGGGAAAGGTGCTTTTTCGTGATGAACATTTAGTGTGCCTCCTCTGCTTTCTTAACTCTCATCTGGAACGGTTCGCTGTTGACGATAGCCGTCACCAGTGCGGAGAACCGATACTCCTTCGCGGCGGCTTCGCGGGTAATGGCCCGCACCGCAGGCATATCGTAATAGTGTGCCGCCCGACCTGTCGCATACATCATCAATTTTTCCGTCATCGTGTGCGCAAGGGCATCCGGATAACGCATCAAGGCGCCCCGCAAACTTTCGACGCCGTCCACCTTCGTGCCGTCCACCAACGTGGACGCGGTGTCTATCTTTGAGCCCGTTTCTTCGGTTCGCCATCGGCCCACCGCATCGAAGTTTTCGAGGGACAGGCCAATGGGGTCCATGATCTGGTGGCAACCCTTGCAGGGTTGATTGACACGATGTTGCTCCATGCGTTCTCGCACCGAGGTGGCAATCTTCTTTATGCCCTGGCCACTTGTCGCTTCCGGAAATGGCGGAACGTTGGGCGGAGGCAGCGGGGCGGGGCTACCGAGCAGGTTTTCGAGAATCCAGGCGCCGCGCGTAACGGGTGAGGTGCGATTCGCCACCGAAGTCACGAGCAGGAAGCTGCCCTGACCCAGTAGTCCTTTACGTGCTGCGGTCGGAACGGAGACACGCCGGAAATCCGTGCCGTAGATGTTGGGAATGCCATAGTGTTTGGCCAGGCGCTCATTGACGAAGGTGTAGTCCGCAGTGAATACGTCGAAAACGTTGCGGTCTTCGCGGACGATGCTGCCGAAGAGCATCTCCGTTTCCTTCTGGAACGACTGTCGCAAGTTGTCGTCGAAGTCCGGAAAGAGCAGGAGATCCGGTTGCCGATTCCGGAGTTCGCGCAAGAATAGCCACTGGCCCGAGAAGTTCGAGATCAGCGCCTGCGACCTTGGATCCTTGAGCATGCGTTTGACCTGCTGCTGAAGCACTGCAGGATCCTTAAGCTTGCTTTGTTCGGCAACAGCAAGAAGCTCTTCGTCGGGAATGCTGCTCCAGAGGAAGAATGAAAGCCGCGATGCCAGTTCGATATCCGTGACGCGGTGAATGCTTCCGGGCTTCAGGCTCTCGGGATCGCGTTCGAAACGGAACACAAACAGGGGATCCGCCAGTATTCTTCGGAGCGCCATCTGGATGCCCGAATCGAAATCGCCGGCTTCTCTTCCCTTCTGATAGAACACCATCAGTGGAGCGATGTCATCGTCGTTTACCGGACGGCGATAGGCGCGCCGAGCGAGATTGCTCACGATCTTTCTGGCGCACGTGGTCTCCTCGCGTAGCGATGTCGGGCGGCATATGAAGATCTTCGCGCGACTGGGCGTGTCGCCATGTCCGCCGATGTTGTACGGGCCCACGATTTCGACGCTCGAGAGATGCGGTACGGTTGTATACCCGTATTGCACTCCGGTCTGAAGATCCGCAGTTGTGGCATCGAACGGTTGCACAAGGTCGTCGACGTCGGCGTTGGTCCTCTTGATGAAGTTCACGGTGATGACCTGGGGGCCCGCCTTTACCGGCAACCGGATTTCGAGGGGGACCGCAGGGCCGCTGGCTGCACCTCCGCGGATGTAGTAGTACGGTGCGGATCGCAGGTCCATCAGCAGCACGCGAACGCCATTGAGGTTCATTTCAAGCTGTTCGTTCTTTGCGGACTGTCCATACTGCGGACCAAAATTCACTTTCAATAACGAGAACTTGAAAAGGTATTCGCCGTCGACGGGGAAGTTGTGTTTGACGATGATTCCGCCGCGCGTTCCCAACGGCAGGCCCTCGATGTGCTTATCCTGTGAAACGTCGCCACGGACTTTGTAAGTGATGGAAAGCGGCTGGATATTCGTATCGCCTACGGCCAGCCGGCTGATTTTCGAAGCGGCGCCCACATAGCGCTCGATTAACGCCGGCGACGTCCCGAGGACATCCGCGAGATTGTCGAGTCCTTCCAGCGAGTCGTCCGGGGGCAGGATTGTTGCTGGATCGACATCGATGGAAAGAAAGTCGCGGATGGCGTTCGCATATTCCGCGCGATTCATGCGATGCAACGCGGCAGCGCCGGGATTCGGATTCGCCTTGGCCGCGCGATCGATGCCCTCTTCGATCGAACGTCGGAATGCTTCGTACGTGCGCTGGTCCGGACGCGGTGCGTCCGTTGGTGGCATCATTCCGGCGCGGAGTTTGCGAATGACCTTCTCCCAGACTTCCGGGTTCGCTTCGGGATGGTCGATGTCCAGGGACTCCAGGGTCAACCCCCCGATCTTCGCGCGATCGTTGTGACAGCCCATGCAGTACTGCGTGAGGATCGCGCGTTGGGAAGACGCAACGCGCTCCTGGCCGATGGTCGGGATAAGCATCAGCGCAACTCCGGACAATGCAATCCCGAACGTGATAATCCGCTTCTTCATGATTATTTCTTTCCCATCAAACTATTTAGCAGCGCAATGGTGCTCGGCTTGGCGACCGGAGGTTGGACGGCCAGAAACACGCCTTCGGCGTAAGTCATCGGCGTTCGTCCCTGCTTGTCGGGCACATCAAGCTTTGAACCGGCGGTGGCCAGCAATCGGACCATGTCATCAAATCCTCGGTTCGTCGCTCCGTGCATTGCCGTTATGCCCTGATTGTTGATGGCGTTTACGTCATTGCCCTTTTCAAGGCATAGCCGCGCGGCTTCGAGATATTCCTCGTTGGAACGGGTAAAAGTCTGACTGACGACGAAGTTCACCCCGGCTGCGGCCATCAGCGCGGTAGAGCCTTCGTTGGTTTTGATGTTGGGATCCGCGCCGTGTTGCAGAAGCAGTCGCATCAATGTGATGTCGCCGGCCAGGGCAGCGCGAATGAACGCGGTCTGCCCATCGAAGTTCACCCAGTTCGCGCTGCCCTGCATAAAGCCGCGCACCGGCGTCGTATTTACCTTCGCATTCGGATTCGCGCCCTTCGCCAGAAGAGCCTTGATCAGATCCATGGGATCCGCCGGATCAGCAACAGGAGGAGGCGATTCCCGCGTGAAGTCCATATTTCGCATCTCGACGGCGGCGTACAGCGGTGTTCGCTTCCAGAAACTGTCTGCGAGATTGGGATCGGCTCCCTTTTCCAGAAGAAACATCCCGAGTTGGATGTGATTGTTGGTGATCGCCACAACAAGCGGTGGGGAACCGTTGGCGGATGGCAGATCCACCTTAGCCTTCGCCTCCAAAAGGAGGCGCGCCATTGGCAGGTTGCCTTCTCGGGCCGCGAAGAGCAGTGGACTCATTGCGCCAGACGGAGTCGGCACGGCTCGGGCCCTGTAAAAGCCGGGCCCGTTTGCTCCGATATTTCCGGACGTTGTGGTGGGCTCAGGGCTCACGCCATCAGGTAGGACCACCGCCGTTTGAGCGTTGACGTCCGCACCTTTTTCAATCAGCAACCGCGCGACGTCCGGATGGTTTTCAAGAACGGCCCACATCAGAGCGGTCTGACCGCGGGTTCCTTCCTTCGCGTTGACGGCCGCTCCGCGTTCGACGAGCATCCTGACCGCGTCCATGCTGCCGGTACGCGTCGCGGTCATCAACACGGTCTCGCCGCCGGGATTCGCACTGTTTGCATCCGCCCCCGCTCGAAGCAGCGTGTCGATCATTGCCGCACTGCCGTTAGAGCTGGCGAGATAGATTGGAGTGACTCCGTAACGTGTCGGACGATCGACTTTTGCTCCGGCTTTTAGAAGCGCCTGAACCGTTTCCAGATCGTTCTGGCGTGTCGCCCAATGAAGAGCCGTCATGCCGTCGATCTGTGCCGCATTGACGTCTGCCTTTTGCTGAAGGAGAGTTCGAATAGCGTCGCGGTCCGAACGCATGACCGCGTCCGCGAGTTGCGCGTCTCCCGGCGCAGCAGTTAATGAGGTCGCAGCGAGACAGGCGAGCAGTGCCAGTCGAGCGCCAAGCCCTTGTGTATGCATCGATTCGGCCTCCAATGTCTGGACGAAGGTTCAGCAAGTCTATGACACCGGAATTGGGGACGGTAAGTAATTTCGGGCCTCAACGAAATTGCTCACCGTCCCCAAATTTCTTTCTCGCCAGTTGAGCGTTTTCCCCGGCTTTTGGCGCTATTCCAAACAGATACCCCCCAAAGCATGCGAAAGGAGAAAACAATGAAAAGGATCTTCAGTCTTCCCTTACTGTTCCTCGTCGCGCTAGCCGGACTGCCAACGACGGCTAAGGCTGATGAGGTCACCGATTGGAACGGACATTTGCTAACTGCCCTAATTACGTCAAATACCACGGGGCTGGCCGCGTCGCGACCGGCGGCAATCGTCCATGTGTCGATCTACGACGCCGTCAATGGAATCGAGCGCCGCTTCGAACCCCTGCGTGTCCAACCAGATGCCGAGCCCGGAGCTTCGAAGCGGGCAGCGGCGGTCCAGGCTGCTTACGCGTCGTTGGTGCGACTCTTTCCGGCCCAGGCGACAGACCTTGAAGCAAAACGCGCGGCATCTCTCGCAAATATTTCGAGCGGGGAGGCGGCAGAGCACAGTCAGTCGATCGCCCGGGGCATACGGTGGGGACAGGCCGTCGCCGACGCCATCTGGGAATGGCGTCTCACCGACGGTTTTACGCCCACTCCCCCGGCTAACAATGGCAACACCGCCATCGGTCAGTGGCGGCCCACACCTCCAGCGAACGCGTCTTTTGCGTTGGTTCAATTCGCGACGATGACGCCGTGGGCGATTCCGTCGCCAGCGCAATTTCCGCTCAACGGGCCTCCTGCATTGAGCAGTTCTGTCTACACGGCAGACTTTAACGAAGTGAAATCTCTGGGGAAATCGGACAGCAATGCCCGCACCCAGACGCAAACCGACATCGCACGTTTCTGGGCGTCAGGGAATAGCCCGAACTACCTCTGGAATCGCGTCGCAGGTCGCCTGGCCGCCGAGCGTCACACGACGCTTTCCGAGAATGCTCGTCTGTTTGCGCTACTCAACGTTGCCATCGCAGATGCGGGAATCTCTGTGTGGAATGGGAAAAAGACTTTCAACTTCTGGCGACCGATCACTGCAATACAACTGGCTGACTCGGACCCTAATGTGGGAACGATTGGGGATCCAAACTGGCTCCCGCTCGTCACGACTCCGCCCTATCCGGACTATCCCTCCGGGCTTTGCGGAACCAGCGGCGGTGGCATTGGCGTGCTTGCGGACTTCTTCGGAGAAAATTCCGTCTTTTTCATGGATTCCAACGGCTTGCCCAACGTGGTGCGATCCTTCGCGAATTTTCAATCCGCGCAGGACGAGTGCGTGGACGCGCGGGTATTTTCCGGCATCCACTTCCGGACCGCAGACTTTGATGGTGCCCAACTCGGACGTGCTATCGCCCGGTACATCATCGCCAACAAGTTTCAGTCTGAGCATGGAAACCGTAACGGTCAGATTCGGAAGTAAAGTGGAAATAAATAGGGACGTACCCCAATTTCCGGAGGAAATTGGGGTACGTCCCTATTTATTTTACGCAATCGGATCCAGCCCCATCGCCAGCCTTCCGGTGAATTGATGCTGCCTCTTGGGCTGAAGAGGATGGAATTGCCCCGCATAAGCATCACGCAACAGGCGCTCTAATCCCTTGGATCGGAAATAGCCCGCGCCGCGGGTCGCTTCGAGTGCTTTCTCCGTGGCATGAATGACGCCTTGAGTGACCAGCGTCTTTCGAATGAGGATGCGATTGGCAGTTTCGACGCTGGCTTCGAAGTTCAGATCGGCCACGATCGTTCGCATGCTGTCGAGCGCAATTTCGGCCGTCGTCAGTTCGTTTTCCATTTCACCCAGTAAGAGGGACGTAAGACCATCATCCTTCTTAGCGGCGTTTCGACACGCAATTTCTCGTGCCGCTTGCCCTATTCCGACGTAAGCAGACGAGATGAGCGGCAGCGCCACAGACAGCACGACGTTCCACACAGCGTGATAAACACCTCGTGGCCGTCGCAGTGAGATCGTATCGGCCGGCACAAACGCATTCTCAATCACGACATCGTGAGACCCCGTCCCGCGCATTCCCATCGTGTTCCAGGTCTCCTCGATTCGTAAGCCCTGAGATTTCAACGACAGGGGAAAGTGCAGGACCTGCCAACCTTCAGTCGGGTCTTCGAATTGTCCGCTGGTCACAAGGATGTCGCCGGCCAGGCACCCGCTGGCAAAACTCTTTCTGCCCGAAAACAAAAAGCCTCCGTCGACAGCCTGCAGGGAGCCATTCGAAGCCAGCCAGTCATTGGCTCCCGTACTCACGAGCACGCGTTCGCCGCTGGCGACGGCGCGCAGCAGCTTTTCCCCGGGCCTTCCTTTTTTGTAGTTGAAGACTGCGGCAGCGACGAGGTGCTGATGCATGGCGAAGGCGAGGGCGGTCGAACCGCAAACGCGGCCGATCTCCTGGATGAGCAGACTCATCTCACCATAGGGGAGGCCCCCGCCGCCCAATTCCACTGGAACCATCGCAGAAAAGAGACGGAACTTCCGGAGCTCCTCGAAATTCGCCGCGACAAATCTGTTTTGCTCATCGTACTCATCCGCGCGGGCGGCGAACGCGGGTCCAAGTTCCTGCATGATGTGTTTCCAATTCGGCGCCGTATCCTGTTTTTCTGTTTCAAGGGTTGCGGGCATCACCGTTCCTCCTTTCGACTCGTCATGCTGGCCATTCTGTAAGAGATGGGAACGACCGACTAGTCTAAAATCTGTACTAACTTTTCCGGGAGGCAGCATGGCGAAGAAAAGTGGATACGGCCAGTTTTGTCCGGTGGCGAAGGCCGCTGAGATTGTTGCAGAACGATGGACACTGCTAGTGCTTCGAGAATTGATTCTGGGTAGCCGGCGGTTCAACGAATTGCGCCGTGGGGTTCCTCTCATGTCTCCTACGCTGCTGTCGCAGCGACTTCGAGAATTGGAAGACAGCGGCGTTGTCGAACGGAAGTCCGGGACCGACGAGCGGTCCGTGGAGTACCACCTGACTCAAGCCGGCCAGGAACTGGGCCCCATCATCATGTCCCTCGGGCAGTGGGGACGTCGCTGGGTTCGAAGCCGGCTGAAAGCGCAAGACTACGACCCCGCCCTGCTGATGTGGGATATCCGGCGCAGGATCGACAGTGGGCGCTTGCCTGCTTCCAGTCGCACCGTCGTGGAGTTCAATCTCGAGGGAAGCGCGCGGCAGTTGCGGCGATGGTGGCTTGTTTGCGAAAAGGGCGAGATCGATCTCTGTCTCAAGGACCCGGGGTATCCGGTCCAGTTGCAGGTTCTGGGCGATGTCCGCACGCTCGCGGATGTCTGGCTGGGTTACCTGTCGATGGATCAGGCCATTGCCTCGAGGAAGCTTTTGTTTGAAGGGCCGCGACAACTGGCGTCCGATTTCCGAAAGAGTCTCAAACTCAGCAGCCTCGTCACCGGTGCAGCGAAGGCATGAAGAAATAACCGCGGATTACGCGGATTGGAATCCGCGCAATCCGTTTTCATCCGTGTAATCCGCGGTTATTTCTTCTGCCGTGGGCAAAAACCCTCCAGACTGATGTGCCCACAAGCCCGCATAAATTCCACCCCGTGCGAGAAGTTCCTCGTGGCTACCCTGCTCAAGGATCTCGCCGCGATCAAGCACCACAAGCCTGTCCATCCTTCGCACCGTGGACAGACGATGCGCGATGACGATTGCGGTTCGCCGGGCCATCAGGTTCCACAGCGCGTCTTGAATCAACGCCTCGCTCTCCGAGTCCAGTGAACTGGTCGCCTCGTCAAGAATGAGAATTGGGGCGTCTTTCAGAATCGCGCGGGCGATCGCCACACGTTGCCGCTGGCCGCCCGAGAGTTTCACTCCTCGTTCGCCGACAAGCGTCTGGTAGCTCTGAGGGAGCGTCTCGATGAACTCGACGGCGTGCGCGAGCTCCGCCGCACGGCGTATTTCGACCTCAGTGGCATCGGGTTTTCCAAAGCGAATATTGTCGGCAATGGAGCGATGAAACATCGCGGGATCCTGAGGCACATAGCCGATGAGTTCGCGAAGAGCAGTCTGCGGCACGTTGTCGATGTGCTGCCCGCCCACGAGTATCGCGCCACCCTCGATATCCATGAAACGGAGTAAGAGCCGCGTGATCGTGGTCTTCCCGCCACCGGAGCGTCCGACCAATCCTACCCTTGTGCCTGGCTCGATCTTCAACGAGAAGCCGTTGAAGAGCAGCGGCTGTGTGGATGAATAACGGAACTGGATATCCCGCATTTCAACGCCAGAGTGTGCCGGAGCGAACGTCTCCGGATGGGCGGCATCGACGACCTTGGGCGGTTCAATGAGCAGTTCCGTAAATTGCGCCGCATCCGCAAGCGCGCCTTCGAGGTTGCGATAGATGCGGTTGAACTCCCACATGACTCGAGTGACGGAGGAGTAATAGCTGAAGGTGACGAAGACAGCAGCAAGACTTGCCCCGGTGCCCGCGCTTGTGGCCAGCGCAATAACAAGCCCGAGCGTGTTGGTCAACACGTACATTGGCGCAGTGATCGTCTCCACGCGGAGGTTTTGATAGTCCCAGGACCGCAATGTCTTCGCGCCGAAGTCGCGGACATTTGCCGCGTGAATGCGCGCTTCATCACGCTCACGCGCGAATGCCCGGACGGCCTCTGCGTTGGCAATGGAATCGGCGACATGGGCCGCGACAACGTTGGATGCCGCTTCGCGAATGTCCACCAGGCGCTGGCGCCGCCGGATCAGTGGAAAGATGAAAGCGACCGTCAGGCTCAGCATCGCGAACAGGGCAAGGATGAGATACGGAGAGTAGCTCCACAGAACGACCGCCACAAATCCGAGGGGCACCACGTGCAGCGCAACCTGGAAGGCGAGCGCATCAAATACATCTTCGAATCGACGTGCGTAGCCCAGCGAACGTTTCGTGAGCGAGCCGGCGAAGTTTTCATGGAAGAACGCGAGATCCCGGGCAAGCAGGTCATCCATGGCTTCGATGTAAAGGGATTCCATGCCCCGAATTTCGGTGCGGGCAATACACAGCGCCGCAACACGCCAAAATAGCTCGCCGGATAGCCACAGTCCGGCAATCGTCAGAACGTAAGGAGCCACATCCCTTGCCGTAAGGTTCGGATTGCCGGAAAGGCTTTCGAGCAGTCGCACAACGACCAGCGTCGGCGCATACATGAGGAGGATGTCGGCAATGCCGGGCAGAAGCAGGGCTGGAATAGAGAACAAGGGACGCTTGCGCATCTGCCGGACATAGCGCTTCAGCGCGAGCCGAAATGCGGCGCGGAAACGTTTGGGGTCTCGGTCTGTGTGTGTCGTCATGGCCCTGAAGTTTGTTTAGCCGCGGATTACGCGGAATGCACGGATTAGAAAACCGGAACTATTCGTTCAACAAGGGTGGCCTTTCCCTCTTCCACGCGCACGGGTGTGCCACGATCTTCATACCTTCGCAGGTATTCCGGATCAAGCCAGGGGCCGCCGTTTTCTTCCTGCCATGCAAAAAGTTTGTAGTCGCCGGGGGGAACCTTTGCAAAGGCGAATTCGCCCGAAGCGCCGGGCTGGATTGCCTTGAAGAGTGTACGCTGATTGCGACGAGCCGAGTCCGGAACAAGGACGACCGTCGCGCCTTTGCCGGCAGTTCGTCCCTGAACCGAGCCGGGATTGGTACCGACGAGAATTTCGAGCGTCGCGTCCGATACAGGCGGCATGCGTAGTCCCTGCTCGAGAACATCGACATCGCCGAGACGAGCCGATTTCAAGTACATGTTTTCGGACCGCGTGAGTTCGATCCGATAGTCGCCGGGAAGCAACTGAGGAGCGATGCGTCCATTGGCAAATGGCGAATACGTGTCCGTGTTCATGCCCGGTATCGGTGGGTCGTTCCGAATTGTGAAATAGAGGCCCTCGAGGGCCGGATCGTCGCCGTCGCCATGACCTTCGATGCGGATACGCGCCGGAATTCGGATCCCCGGAGCAGGAGTAAGGCGCGCATTCAAGATGTCTGCATTTCGTATATCCAGGGCCACGACCGCCTCGAGGTCATTGGCTCTTCCGACAAGTATGTAAGAACCGGGTGGGATACCTTTGAACTCAAAAGCACCGGTGTTGGAATCGGCGGTTTTGCTCATCTGAACGTCGCTATTTCGCGATGAGAGAACCACGGCGCCACCGCCCGACGCGTTTTGAAGTATTCCGGAAATCAGCCGCCCACGCGTGGGGACCGAAGAGAGATCCACACCACCCAAGGTTTGTCCGACTCGAAGATCAATCGCCTGCGCTTCCGCAGGGTCGGCAGTGGCGGGGAAATACCAGGGAGTCGATGCGCGGGTAAACGAGTTTTCCAATACCTGGACACGATACTCGCCCGGTGGCAACAGGTAGAGCCGGTACTCTCCAAGGTCGTTGCTGGTGACGGACTGAATAACCGTGTAGTCCCGAAGCCCCTGCCAAAAACGCGTTCGCAATGCCTGAACTGTTGCACCGACAACAAGCTCACCCCGGTCGTCGACAAGTCGTCCGTAAATGACCGCGCCCGGAGTGAGAGCGATCTGCACACCCGAAAGCGTTTGTCCTGGGGCAAGATTATGGAAAGCCGGCGCGGGCGGATCTCGCAGCTCGCCGTATAAGTTCGGGATGTACCCGGTGGCTGAAGCTTCGATGGTGTATTCGCCCGGAGGGACGTTCTGGAAGACGAATGTTCCGTCGGGGCCTGTGTCGCGTGCAATTGCGACATTCTCATGACGAGTGCCGCGCAACTGAACTGTCGCGCGCACCAGTGGCTGTGCGGTTGCGGAGTCTGTCACTCTCCCTCGCACTGTAGCCGGCGCAGTCGTCGGGATTTGTTGCCACAACAGGAATAAGACAAGGCTGCCAAACGTTCTCATGGGTTCAGGATTGCGGAGATTTGAATGTCCTGACTGCTGTTTCCGGTAACCTGCACTCGATGGCCTCTCGACTCGAAAAGCCGCATGAATTCGGGATCCTGCCAGGCGCCCGTCTCGACGTCGCTCCACGCAAAAACGAGATAGTCGCCTGCTGCGATACCTTGAAATCGAAATCTCCCCGCCGCATCCGCAACAGTCGACTTGTAGAGAGACGAGTTTTTACGCGCGACCGCAGGAACCAGCACGACAGTAGAACCTGCACCGTTGCCGCGCCCGGGTTCGACGACAACCCCTTGAAGGCTTCCGGATTCTTTCGTCAATAGGATCTCGAGAGTGTCCTGTGTGCCGTCTGTTATGGTCAATCCGTTCGACACATCCGTCTGCCCAAGCTTTGCCGACTTCACGTGAAGTGTGTTTCCCTCGGAGCCTTGAGCAAGGAGCGTCGAAGGTGTGGGAAGCGGGGTGAAACCTTCCGCCGGCAGCGTCAAGTACGGCGATGGCCGGACTTGAATCTGATATTCGCCTGGACTGACGTTGTTCACAACAAAGGAACCGGTTCTGGGATCGGGCGCAATCGTGGTCATCGGCAGTTCGACACTACCCTGATACAGGACAATCAGGAAAGCTGCGGGCCCAGCCTCAACTGCACTCTGCCCTCCGGAATTCTCGACCCGCACGGTGCCTCTCAGCGTCGTCTTTGGCCGAAGGCCGATTCTGAGGTTCTCGACATCCCGATTGCCCACTTCGACGGGGACCAGCGCAGAAGAGAAGTTTCGGTTGTCTTCAGCGAGCAGTGCGTAAAGGCCGGGCTTCACTCCAAGGAACTGAAACGATGTGCCGGTCATCGTAAGCGGAACGGTGCCAAACCCGTTGGAACTTCCCATCGGCACGAGGCGGACTCGAGCCGTCATTCCCGCGGGAACCATAACTTGTCCGCTGACCCTTCGCACCGGGGAGGGAGCGATCGCGATGTTTACTCCGTTCATCGTCGCCCCAGCGGCAACATTGACCGGTGTGGCGTCTCTCGGCTCGGCGGTTCCCGGGTAATATGTCGGCATCCACGCCTCTTCCTGAACCGATCCGTCATCCAGCAATCGACGGACTGTGACGCCCGTTTGAAAAGACTCTTGAACCAAACTCAGATGCATTTCTTTAGTGGCGCCCGCCATGGCTGCGGACATTCCTGGCCCATAGGGCGTAAAGTCTGCCAGCATTGCGGCGACGAGATACGTTCCTGCGGGCAGCCCGAACAGTCGGTATTCGCCCAGATCATTGGCTGTGGTTGTCTGTACTGGCGCGAGCATTCTTTTCCCGTCGCGGTAGGTGGATTGGTATGCCTGAACGGACGCGTTCACCACGGGCTCACCGTTCCGGCCGGTAATGTGGCCCGCAATCGTTCCTGTCGGTGACATCGACAGCTTGATGTCCGTTAGCCGTTGGCCTTCACTCAGCGAGAGGGTCGAGGATGGCCCTCCGGGTCGTCGTTGCCCGAATGCGACGGACCCGTATCGCACGCTTTCGGCGGTCAATGTGTAGTTTCCCTTTGGAACATTTATGAGGACGAAGCGGCCATCGTCCTCGGTGGTCGCAGAAAGCTGCTGCTTCACATCGGGATCTGCCGAAGTGAGTGTGACCCTGGCCCCTGCCAGCGGTTCGCCGCCACCGGGCTTTGTAACCGAGCCCTCCACTGTGGCAGCCGGCGCCTGCAACAGCGCAAGCAACGTGACGAGAAGCCAAGTCATGGTTCACGCTCTGCGACGAATCCGTCGGGGCGCACGAGGATTCTGCCCGACCGTGTAATGCCGTGAGCTTCGCAAAAGTTACCCTCGGGATCCAGGAGTCCGTCCTTGCCGATTCGATGCGAAATGGGACCCGTGCCTCTCGAGTCCGGAGCATCCGGCGCCGCGAGCCTCACGAAGTCCTTTCCATACAGGTCGAGTGTTGAAATGCGCTCTCCGTTTTGCTCGAGCCAGTAATGAGGAGCACGGGAGCCCGGACGCGCTTTGGTTTCCCGAGGGCTCTCGTGAAGTTTTCCGTCGTAGCAGTAACCCAGTTCGATATCCAAATCATTCTCGACGGGTTCGAAGTTCGTTCCGAGGAAAGGCGCGGTGCGCGTGACATACCGTGAATACGCCTGTTCGACCGTGAATTCGGCTACTGGCTTTCGTTCCGCTTCATACGTTGCAAGTAACGATGGATCGGCTTCTTCACGCAGAACCCTGGCCAGTTTCCAGGCGAGGTTGTGCGCGTCCTGCACGCCGGTATTGCCGCCGAATCCGCCGTTAGGCGGCATGACGTGCGCGGAATCGCCGGCCAGAAAGACGCGGCCTTTTTGAAAGGTGTCCGCCGTTTCCGCGGCGGCTTTCCACGGCATCACGTTTTCGATTTTGATCGGGATGGTGTTATCACCTAGTGCGCATTGCACGAATTCCACGCAACGTTCCTCTGTCAGGCCGGTCACGACATCCACGACGGGGGCTTTCGAATCTCCCAATGCGTTGATCGCGAGAAATCCCGAATCGAACGGCTTCTCGAAGCGGAAGAAACCGCGGAGTACGGGATTGTTCACGTAGATCACACTGAGATTGCGTCCACGAAGCAGCGGCGTGATATCTGCGCGGAAGTAGATGGTCACGCTATTGGAGAATGTTCCGCGGCCGTGCATGGCAATGCCGAGTTGTTCGCGAACCCGGCTATGCGCACCATCAGCAGCAATCATGTATTTGGCGCGTACCGTGTCCGTCTGGCCTGTGTCGCGGTGACGGATGGTTGCCGTAACGCCGTCGGAATCCTGTTCGAAGCCAACCATGTCCGTCGCGAACCGAAGCTGTGCTCCCAATTGCTCGGCCCTGTTTTTCAGCAGAGGCTCGAGAAGACTTTGAGAAATAAACACCCTCTCGGTCGGACTGACATCGCGGATACTTTTGTTGAGGTTGGATATGAAGTAGGTGAGTTCGCGCCCTGCGAGTGTTTCGACGGCCATGATTGCGCCATACTGCACGA
>Ga0111538_10002061_pt1 | contig 28316 bp, 29 predicted proteins | sample SoiMethybrSBSTD1_FD_79669 | JGI IMG/M metagenome (GOLD analysis project Ga0111538, IMG submission 79669) | Bulk soil microbial communities from a Populus tree surrounding site in Tennessee, USA - Soil MetaG P. TD hybrid SBSTD1 (version 2)... | ecosystem: Environmental > Terrestrial > Soil >... | reverse complement strand
TTTCGAGTATCAATGGGGCGGCAGCATCGGCCTGACGGTCGACAACCTGCCCCGCTTTCACGCTCCAGGACGAAACGTCCTGTCGATCTCCGGCTACAACGGCCGCGGCATTGCGGCGGGAACTGTTTTCGGCCGGCTTCTCGCGCGCCGCATCCTGGGTCAGATCAATGATAGTGACTTTCCGATTCCTCTCACTGAAGCCCGGTCCGTGCCGTTTCGATCGGTCAGGGAATCGCTCTACGAATTCGGGTCGCGGATGGTGCATTTCGCGATCGACAGGTACTGACTGCAAGCACGATGACGCTGGATCTCGCCATCGTATTAGCTTACGCGATCGGCCTCGTACTGATCGGGTGGTTCAGCCTGCGTCGCGCGCGAAATCGCGAGGACTTCCTGGTTGCGGGCCGACGCCTCGGGCCCGTCCTCTATGCCGCCACCATGTCCACGGTCGTGCTGGGCGGCGCTTCGACCGTCGGAACGGTGCGCCTCGGCTATGTATACGGGCTGTCCGGACTCTGGTTTTGCACCCTGCTGGGGCTCGGCATCCTCGTCATCAGCCTGCTGCTTTCCCATCGCCTGATTCGCCTTAATCTCATCACCGTGACCGAGTTGCTTCGGCGACATTACAGCCCGAACGCGAGCTTGAGTGGCGCCGCGATCATGATCGCGTACGCGCTCTTCGTCGCCGTTGCCTCGATCGTGGCTTGCGGAACGGTTCTCAGCGGGCTCCTCGATCTGCCGTTCTGGGGCGGCGTGATGCTGGGGGGAGGCATCGTTGTCATATATGCCGTCATTGGCGGCATGTGGTCCATCACGCTGACAGACGTCGTCCAGTTTTTCATCATGACTATCGGGATCATGTTTCTGCTGGCCCCGATGTCGATCCATTCTGCGGGTGGCTTGGCCGCCATGCGAAGTCATCTCCCGGACTCACACTTCTCGCTGACGGCGCTGGGGTTGCCAATGTTCCTCGGATTCACGCTGAACTATTTCCTCGGCATCATGATCGGCCAGGACATCTGGCAGCGCGTATTCACGGCGCGAAGCGCGAATGTCGCGCGATTCGCCGGCGCGGCGGCAGCCGCGTATTGCGTGCTGTATGGCATCTGCGGTGCGTTGGTCGGAATGGCTGCGAAAGCTCTTCTGCCGCCGCTCGCGGATCCCAACATGGCGTTCGTGAGCGTCGTCGACGCGACGCTGCCGAGCGGGATTCGAGGATTCGTCGTCGCGGCGGCGCTCGCGGCGATGATGTCCACGGCGAGCGCGACTTTGATGGCGGCTGCGACGACATTGGCCGAGGATGTATTGCCTCGTCTGGGGCAGGCGTCGACGCTGCGCCTGGATCGGCTCAGCACGCTGGCCATGGGCGTGCTCGCCCTCGCCTTTTCCTTGGCCCTCAACGACGTGTTCAAGCCGCTGGCTGTTGCCTACGACCTGCTGGTCGGCTCGGTCCTCGTGCCAATTGCAGGCGCCATACTCTGGAAACGAAGCACCGCGAGGGCGGCCATCGCCAGCATGGTTGTCAGTGCCGGCGTCACGATCTTCTTCCTGTGGAGAGACGGTCTCGATGCCAATACGCCGATCTTTTTCGGCCTGGCTTCGAGCCTGCTGGTATTTTTCGCGGTCGTCGCCTTGGGTGATCGCGGCTTCGGACAACAGGCGAAATAAAAGGGGACAGACGTCAGCCTGTCCCCTTTCTGGTTTGACCGGCGCGCCCGATTAGAGCGGCTTGTACTTGAACTTGGCGCCTCCGAGCGCGGCCTCGTACATCAGCCCGCCCTTGATGATCGAGAAGGAGGCCACGCCTTTCTCATAGCCGCCGACAGCCTTGGTCGTTGCGTCTTTCTTTCCGGCGCTTGCGCCTGCAGAAGAACCGCTGGTACTCGCGCCGGCGGACGCTCCCGCCGTGATTGCAACGGCACTGGCTTTGGCCCCGAACTCGAATTCGCCCGACGTGAATTCGTTGAACGCGCGATCGTCTTCGAGGAAGACGAGCAAGCTGTAACCCTGAGCCCCCGCCTGCCATCCAAAGCTCACTTGAGTCATCGTGGCGGTGCCGACCTGCTTGCCCTGCTTGTAGACACATCCCGACCCGCGGGCTCCCCCGATTCCGAGCCCGGCCTTGCCGATGGTCGGAAAGACCGCATAGCCGTAACTGTTCTTGAAGTAGCTGGCGCTTTCGCCAGCGGCCTGAAACATCTTGACTGCCTCAGCACAGTCGGCCGCATCGTCATCGGCGAGTGCCACTGAGGCGAACATCGAACTCACTGCGATGCTCATTAGAATCGCGAATAGCCGCTTCATGTCATTCCCCTTTGTTGCCAAGAAGGCGCATCGGAAGGCCGGTTCGCCGGCTAAGTCCGCGTATCGGACGCGCAAACATCGATGCATTTCAAGTGTACTGCGGGGCAGCCTGCAACGGGTGGCCGACTTACGGATTAGTAATCAACCACTTGCACCGGTCTGCAAAAGGCGCAATATCCGGCCGTAGACAGGTTCCCGGCGTCGGCCGGGCATTCGAATAAGGAGAAATTCATGCGTAAATTGATCCTCTGGGGACCCGCATTCTTCGCGGCAATGATCGGGGTCGCAGCGAGCCAAGGCGTGCAGCCGCCGGCGCATGTCATGTCGACTCCCTCAGAACTCAAATGGGGTGATCCGCCACCGGTCTTTGAGAAAGGCGCGACGTTCGCCGTAGTCTCTGGCGATCCGGGTAAGCCCGGCATCTATGTCGTGCGATTGAAAATGCCGGCCGGCTACAAGATCGCGCCGCATTGGCATCCCACCGACGAGCACGTCACCGTAATTTCAGGGCAATTCGCCCTAGGGATGGGCGACAAGATTGACCAGGCGTCGGCAAAGTCTCTTCCGGCAGGGAGTTATGCGCTGCTCCCGGCCAAGATGCACCACTACGCACTGGCAAAATCGGACGCGGTCGTGCAGGTTCACGGCAATGGTCCATTTGCCCTGACGTACGTGAATCCTGCTGACGACCCGAGCAAGCGCGCTTCCGGCAAATAAGAATGCAGCACCGAACCCCGGCGTAAGGCCGGGGTTCTTGCCTCGATGGGAGACCGCAACAGCAGGAATGCTCTGACCATCATTTTTGCGGGCATTGCCGCCGGGACACTTTCGACGCTGGCGCAATTGCTGTTGTGGGCTGCAGCAGGCGAGGATGCCTGGACGCTGCTGTTGCGCGACGCCGGGCTGACGGCAGCGCTGTTGCCGGGTCAAGCAGCGCCCGCGCCGTCCGTCAGTTTTGACACTGGGACCATGCTGGCCGCGACGGACATTCACTTTGCGCTTTCGATAGCCTACGCCGCGCTGCTGCTGCCGATAGCGAAGCGGTTGGCATTCACGCCGTCCATGTTTGCGGGGGCGGGATTCGGTGCCGCGCTATATTTCGTCAACCTGCACGGTTTCACCTTCATTTTCCCGTGGTTTGCCCAGGCGCGCGGCGGTATCACGCTGGCCGCGCATCTCGCCTTCGGCATTGCGGTGATGCTGACTTACCGCTGGCTAGGCGTGATTGCCGCTCGCGATGCTAGGGATGGGCAGAGGCTTCGCTGCTGAAGCTAACCAGGCGCGCGTCGAGGCGCTGCGCCAAGCCTTGAGCGCCCTGCTTCATCAAGATGTCGTGGTTCCAGCGGAACAACGGACCGGCAAGCGGCGTAAGTATGCGCATCCAGCGTGCGGTGGGGCGCACCTGCCAGTCATATCGCGCGACCGTCAGTGCGCCTTCGCTGGTAAATGACCAGCGGCCGAAACCCTCGACGTCGCCGCAGGCGATGCCTTCCACCATCGTCAGTGGCTGCATTCTTGTAACTCGGATGTCGAAACCAAGCCGATATGGCAGACGGCCCTTCCACAGGTAGCGCCGCACGCTTCCGATCCCGTTGGAGTCGCCCTGCACGAGTTCTTCTACTTTTTCGACCCCCGGCCACCATTGCGGCCATTCCAACGAATGCTCGATAGCGTCGCAGACAGCGGAACGCGGCGCCTCGATTGCCCAGAGCGTTATAAAGCGGAAATCAGCCATGTTCTGGGGACCGAAAACCTGCCCAGGACGACACCCGTTGAGTGCATCGGTGAAGAGAGTAGATTAAGCAACTAAAATGGGCGATGCAGTCAGAGAAAGTCGCCATGACCTCGTGCGCTATGTACGGAGCGTAGCTTGATATTCAGCAAGAACGCTTTGGGGGTGTGCGATGCAGAAATTCCGATGCTTGAATGAAAGTTGCGGAAAGCAATCCTCGGTCCGGACCATCGACTGGTTCGACGGCCAGCACGTTACCGAGTGCGAGCATTGCCGGGAGTGGCATGTGCTCGAGCAACTTCCCACGTCCGAGGGCGCGCCCCTTCAGTTCGAAGTCACTGGGCTGCTCGATGACTGAGCTACGAGCCCGGCACCGACAACCCTAGACGGCTGGCGATACCAATTTCGCGACCCCCTGCCGTAGGACGCCGCAGACGGCCCAGGACTGACGCGGGCCGCCAGACTTGTCGGCCGGTCGGGAGCAGTGCAAGATCGATAAAGGCCGGCCCCGATGCCAATTCCTCCGACGTGACCACGGGCGGCCCGGGGTAAATGCCTCACGAAGTGTTCCTGAGCTACTCCGCCGCCGACAAGGTGACGACGCTCGCCGTACTGGCGGGAATCGAGGACCAGGGCATCCGCTGTTGGATAGCACCGCGCGATGTTCCGGCCGGCTCGGAGTACGGGCAGCAGATTGTCGACGCCGTCAAGACGGCTCGCGTCGTCGTTGTCATATTCTCGGCGAGCGCGAATTCGTCGCCCCACGTGAGAAGGGAGATCGAACGCGCCGTCTCGACCGAGCGGGTCATCGTCCCGTTCCGGATCGAAAACGTCGTGCCAACGGGCGCGATGGAATATGCACTCGGCAACACGCACTGGCTCGATGCCTTTGCCGCTCCAATCGAGCCGCACATCACGGCCCTCGTGAACACGGTGCGGCGACTGCTTTCATCCGGGACGACTCGCGTTCCGGAACAGGCTGGCGCGAGTCCAGCCTCGGACCGGCCCTCTATCGTTGTCCTGCCTTTCAGCAACATGAGCGGCGACCCGGAGCAGGAATACTTCAGCGATGGAATCACCGAAGACATCATCACCGATCTGTCGAAGGTATCCGGCCTGTTCGTGGTCGCGCGCAACACCGCATTCACGTACAAGGGCAAGCCCGTGAAGGTCCAGGACGTGAGCCGGGAGGTCGGGGTCACGTTCGTGCTGGAAGGCAGCGTGCGCAAGGCGGGCTCCAGGATCCGGGTGACCGGGCAGCTCATTGACGGCAGGAACGGCGGGCATGTGTGGGCGGACCGCTTCGACCGCGACCTGACCGACATCTCTGCGATCCAGGACGACATCACGCATGCCATCGTCGAGCAGCTGAAAGTCAAGCTGCTGCCGCAGGAGAAGAAATCGATCGCACAGCCACCGACCGACAACATCGAGGCTTACACGTACTACCTGAGGGGCCGCCAGTTCCTGCACCAGCACTCCAAAGCGTACTATCACCTCGCGCGGCGCATGTTCAACAAGGCCGTGGAACTGGATCCGATGTACGCACGAGCGTACGCCGGCATGGCTGACTGCGATTCCTTCCTGTTCCTCGAGTACGACGCGGACGTCTCGATCGAGAAGATCATGGAGACCAGCGCGCGCGCGCTCGCGCTCGAGGCCGGCCTCGCCGAGGCGCACGCCTCGCGCGGGCTCGCGCTGTCACTGTCCCGACGATACGACGAGGCGATGGCGGAATTCGAGAAAGCCACGTCGCTCGATCCGAATTCATTCGAGGCGCACTATTTTTACGGCCGCGCCTGCTTTGCACAGAACATGCTGGATCGGTCGGCCGCTCTCTTCGAGCGGGCAGCGGACCTCAAGCCGGACGATTATCAATCGGTGTCCATGCTCGTCATGATCTATCGTTCGATCGGCCGCGAGCGTGAGATCGAAACCGTCGCACGCAAGTTGATCGAGCGCGCCGAGAGCGAACTGACTGTGCATCCGGAGAACCCGCGTCCGGCGTACCTGGGTGCCGCCGCCCTGATCTCGCTCGGCGAGCGGGACCGTGCAAGGGACTGGCTATCGCGCGCGATGGCCATCGACCCGGATGACGTCCTGACGCAATACAACGTCGCGTGCGGATTCTCGAAGCTGGGCGAATTCGAGCATGCGTTCGACCTTCTCGAGCGGTTGCTTCCGCATGCCAACCACGAGACCAAGTCGTGGGTAAAATTCGATTCGGACCTCGACGGGCTCCGCAATCAGCCTCGCTACGCGCGGGTCCTGGAGTTGATCCAGTAGCCGTCGCAGAGCTGATTGACTCGCCATGATCGAAGACACGAAAGCCATATTTCTCAGCTATGCCTCGCAGGACTCAGAGACCGCGCGGCAGATCGCCGATGCACTGCGGGCGGCGGGGCTCGATGTATGGTTCGACCAGAGCGAACTGCGGGGCGGCGACGCGTGGGATGCGTCGATCCGCAAGCGGATCAGGGATTGCGCATTGTTCGTGCCGATCATTTCGAAGAACACCGAGTCGCGCAGTGAAGGTTACTTTCGCCTGGAATGGAAACTCGCAGTCGACCGGTCGCACCTGATGTCCGACGACCAGACATTCCTCATGCCTGTTGTAATCGACGAAACGACTGACGCAGAGGCTCGTGTACCAGACCGGCTCCGTGAACGACAATGGTCTCGACTTGACGGCGACGCCGCTATCGCGGCCTTTGCGAAACGCGCGGCAGAGGCAATTGTGCACAAGGATAACGGCCTGGCAAAACGCGCGCCGTCAGATCGGCCAAAGGTCGCGTCTATTCCCAAGGCGATCGCGGTCCTGCCGTTCGCGAATATGAGTGCCGATCCCGAGAATGAGTACTTCAGCGACGGCATGACCGAGGAAATCATCAATGCCCTGTCGAAAGTTCCGGGCGTGCACGTGGCTTCCCGCTCGTCTTGCTTCGCGTTCAAGGGGAGAAAGGACGTCAGCGTTCGACAGATCGGCGAAAAGCTCGGTGTGAGTTCCTTGCTGGAAGGCAGCGTGCGCAAGGTTGGGAATCGCATACGGATTGCTGCTCAACTGGTCAGCGTCGATAACGGATATCAACTCTGGTCCGAGACCTACGACCGCCAACTCGAGGACATATTTGCGGTGCAGGATGAGATTTCACGCTCCATCGTCGACGCGATGAAGCTGCAGTTTGCCGTTGGTACGGCGGCGGTTGTAGCGCCGACCAAGAACCTGGCCGCCTATACGACCTATCTCAAGGGCCGGTTTCATTTCCACAAGTTCAGCGAGAGTGGACTCCGTAAGGCCTACGACCTCTTCCAGAATGCGTTGCTGCAGGACCCGGGTTTCGCGCGCGCCTACGCCGGTATTGCGGATGTATGGTGCGACCTTGCGGACGATTGGGTCCCGCCCGGGGACGCGTATCCCCGTGCCAAGGCGGCCGCCGAACATGCCCTGCAGCGTGATCCCGAATTATCCGATGCGATGATTTCAATCGGCAAGGTGCTGTGCTGGCATGAGTGGAAATTCCTGGAAAGCGTGCGCTACGTGGAGCGCGCCGTTGCCCTCAGCCCAAATGACGCTGAAGCGCACTGGGTCCTCGGAACGGCATTGCCCGTCGTCGGTCGCCTCCAGGAAGGCATCGCGCAGTTGCGCCGCGCATTGGAACTCGACCCGCTCAGGGTCGAATACTTCGGATGGGCCACGCGCATGCTGTTGTATGCGCGGGACTATGACGCGGCGATCGTGCAGGGAGAGGAGACGTTTGGGATTGACGAGAAGTATGGTCGCGGATTCGTATTCGTCGGGTCCGCCTACCTCGGCAAGGGCGACGCAGAAGAGGCCCTCAGCTGGTTCCAGCGTGGGCAGAGCCTCGACACTTCAGTACGTTCCTACGATGCAATGATTGTCCGGGCGCTGGCCGCCCTGAATCGCCGCGAAGAAGCGGATGAGATCCTCGCGCGATTGGAGGCCGAGTCGCGGCAGCATTATGTGCGAGCCGAGTACCTGGCGATGGGTCACGCTGCGGTCGGCGACCTGGACCGGGCCTTCGATGCGCTGGAGCGCGCTTACCAGGCACGCTCAGCCGGACTGATTTATCTCCACCTCGACCCTGGATATGAGCCGCTGCGCGGCGATCCGCGGTACAAGGATCTCGTGCGGCGCATCGGACTTGGCTAGGCGTCAGACTGTCGCATGCATGGGAGGGGACCCTGATGAACCGCATCGCGATTCTGTGGACAGTCGTTTTGCTCAGTTCGGCAGCCGGCGCATCCGCACAAGCGCCCGGAAACGTTCTTCAGGCGACCTGGGGCGAATCCGGGCAACGGACCGCTGAGATTTCCACAGAGCAGCTCCGAGGCATTCTTGCGGACAAGAGCGCCGTCGTCCTCGACGCGCGGCCCTTTCGGGAATTTGCGATCAGTCACATCCCCGGCGCCGTCAATGTCGCCGCAAAACCCGGAGTCCCGATGTCGTCCTACGTTTCCGATGTTGCGGAGATCGGTCGATTGCTCAATGGAAACAAAGCGACTGCGATTGTTCTCTATTGCAATGGTCCCTTTTGCGGGAAGAGCAAGCGGCTCGCCGACGAGCTTCTCGCCGCCGGCTATACCAACGTTCGCCGCTATCAGCTAGGCATACCGGTCTGGCGAGCACTGGGTGGCGTAACGGAGATCGAGCCAGCCGGGTTGCGACACGTGGTGGACAATGACGAAACTGTCGTTCTCATCGATACTCGCGAAGCGGACGATTTTCGCAGTGGCACACTTGCCGACGCTCGAAACATCCCGCGTAGCGGGGTGTTGGAAGGGAAGGATGTCGGTGACGTGAAGAGGGCCAAGGACGACGGGAGACTCCCGATGGATGATCACAATACCCGTTTGATCGTATTCGGGCGGGATGAAGCCAACGCGCGATATGTCGCTGAAGCCCTGACGCGCGAGGCGTTCCATAATGTCGCGTACTTCCGCGGAAGCTTCGCAGAGGCGCGGTCTGCCTTGGCGCGATGAATTGCGGTAGGCCGAGCCTAGTCCGGCGCACGGCCGCCCTCCCCGCCCGCGAACCCAAGACCCGATACAGTTTTTCTGCGCCCTACCTCTCGGCTATCCCATCGCAGGGCTGCCCCAAGGTCCTATGGCGAATTCGGGGGCCGGATCGCACATTCGTGCCGGGCGCATTGACGCCGACGCCGAGGCCGCCTTTGGGCTTCGGCATCGCATTGGGAGATACCACTATCAATTCCGGGACAAATCGGATCCTGGCGATCTTGGCGCTCAGCGCATTGCTCCCGGCCTGCGCGACGAATCCGGTCACGGGAAAGAGCGATTTGATGCTCGTCGGAGAGAGCGAAGAGCTCGGCATGGGGCAACAGCAATACGCTCCGATGCGTCAATCCGAGGGTGGCGATTACGCGCTGGATCCGGGCGTGACGAGTTACGTGCAGCGCGTGGGCAATCGACTCGCGGCAGTCAGCGACCGCAAGCTGCCCTACGAGTTCACGGTGATCAACAGCTCGGTCCCGAACGCCTGGGCACTCCCCGGGGGAAAGATTGCCGTCAATCGCGGCCTGCTGACGGAGCTCAAATCGGAGTCTGAACTCGCCGCCGTGCTGGGGCACGAGATCGTCCATGCGGCGGCCCGTCACTCGGCGCAGCAAATGAGCAAGGGCATGCTGGCGCAAGGTGGGTTGCTTGCCACCCAGCTCGCGCTCGGCAACAGCGCTTACAGCGGCCTGGCGACGCAAGGCGCCCAGATGGCATCGGAGGTGGTGCTGCAGAAATACGGACGCGATGCGGAGCTCGAGTCTGACCGCTATGGGATGAAATACATGAAGCGCGCCGGCTACGACGTCAACGGCGCGGTCAGCTTACAGGAGACCTTTGTCCGCATGAGCGGCAACAAGGAGAGCGACTGGTTCGAAGGCCTGTTCGCCAGTCATCCGCCATCGCAGGAGCGCGTCGAGGCGAATCGCAAGCAAGCGGCAAAGCTCGGGGCGGGTGGCGAGGTCGGCACGGAGGCGTATGCGGCCGCGATGGCGGCAACCCTGGCGGCAAAGCCTGCGTATGACGCGTACGAAGAGGGCCGCAAGGCACTCAGCGAAAAGCAGCCTGACGTGGCGCTCCAGAAAGCCGCGCAGGCGATCAAGCTCGTGCCGGGCGAGGGACAATTCCATGCCCTGAAGGGCGACGCCTACATCCAGCAAAAGAACTTGCCGGCTGCGACCCAGGCATTCACGGACGCAATCGCTAAAAACAATTCGTACTTCTATTATCCGCTGCGGCGAGGGCTCATCGCCGAGAATCAGGGCAAGGACGAAAGTGCGCGGAGCGACCTCGAGACAAGCGCCAGGCTATTGCCGACGGGCATTGCGGCCTATGCGCTTGGCAATATTGCTTCAAGGGCGAACGACCTCGACTCGGCCAGGAAGTACTACTCTGCGGCGGCAGGTGCGGGCGGCGAGGCCGGCAAAGCGGCCGAGCAGGCCCTGGCGCGGCTGAACGCGCAACAGAACCCGGCCAATTAGGAGGATCTATGAGCGACGACATGCCGGATTTCTCGAACGTCAAGGGAGGCTCGAGCTCCACGGCCACGAAGATCTATGTCGTGGTGGCAGGCGACAGCCTGTCAAAAATCGCCAAGCGCGAGTACGGCAACGCGAAGGAATGGAACCGCATCTTCGAGGCCAACAAGGACATCCTCAAGGATCCCGACAAGATCTACCCGGGCCAGAAACTCAAGATCCCACCGAAGTGATGCCGTGCCTCCAATCAAAGGAATGAAAGCGATGGAAACCAGAATCCTTTGCGCTTTGCTCGTCTCGACGGCGCTCGTGATTGCGGCCTGCGGCAAGAAAGAGGAGCCGAAAACCTCGCCGGCGCCAGCTCCTGCGCCTTCCGTCCAGCCCGCCCCGGCGCCGGCCGGCGTCGCGGTCTCGAGCGTGACGGCCGGCTCGGCGATCGGCGTCGACAAGAAGGTCACAGTCCCGACGGACAGCTTCGCTCGCAGCGACACGATGTACATCTCAGTCGACACGAGCGGCAGCGGCACCGCGAAGCTCGACGCGAAGTGGACCTACCGCAAGGGCAACAATGTCGCCGTAGTGAAGGAAGACAGCATGACCATCAATAGCACCGGCCCTGCGACGCACGAATTTCACGTGAGCAAGCCGGATGGCTGGCCTGCGGGGGACTACGAGGTCGAAATAACGCTGGACGGCCAGTCCGCCGGTTCAAGAAAGCTCACGGTAAAGTAGCCCGGCTTCGATTCGCGCCGCACATTTGAAGCAATCTTTGTCGTGCGAGCGGCGCCAGAGAACGGTGAGCAGAACGGCCCGAAGTCGGGTAGAATGGACATGTCTGGTGATCCCCTAGTCTTGTCTTGCCTGGCTCGATTCGCCGCTTTGGCGCGCCTTCTGACCCGGTCAGCCACAACGAAATGCATCGCCGAACCAGCAGGTGGATATCCGCTTGCTGCCATCTTTCTTATGTGAGTAATTCAAGTGACCAAGCTTTTTATCGGTAACCTTCCATTTTCCGCGACCGAGCAGTCGGTTCGCGCCCTCTTCGAGCCTCACGGCACGATCGATTCGCTCGCCCTCATCAATGACCGCGACACCGGCCGCCCTCGCGGTTTCGGCTTCATCGAGATGCCGAGCGCTGATGCCGCGAAGGCCATGCAAGCCTTGAATGGCAAGGATTTCGAAGGCCGTGCGCTCAAGGTGAACGAGGCCCAGGCGAAGGAGCGCAGCGGGGCCGGCGGCGGCTTCCGGCGCGGCAGCGGTAATCGCTACTGATCTGAATCTCGAACCAGCCACAGGCCAAGTTGAAAGCCGATGATTGCGGCAATCATCCTTGGCCTGTCGGTTGTCGTGCTGATCGAGCGGAGTGGAGGATGAACCCAATGCGCATCGTGTCCCGCACGACCCGTCAAGTCCGCGAACAGCAACGCGAAAAGTCGCTGCGGAAGCGCGAGGCCGCCGGCACGCTGGCGACGATGTTCCCGCGTTCTGAATTGGTCCGCATCCATCTTCAGTTCGTTTCGAAGGATGGCCCGGCGCCTGCGGCGCGGACTCACGCACTGTATGCGTCAGCGCAGGCGTATTTCGAGTTTGCCTGTCCGCATGGCGACTGCGACGGTAGCATCGACCTTAACGCCGTCGCACTGCAGTTGCTGCGCAATGCCGGTTCTCAAGCCAATGGCACGCTGCATTGTCCCGGCACTCGTACGGCCGACGGCGGCGTGCGTCCTCCTTGCAACCAGCGCGTCGACTATTGGATCGTGGCCCGCTATCAATCAGACGGGCGTCGCCAGAATCTTGCTAACACTTGATCCAGGTCGCATCGCGTGGATCACGCGCTCGCGAATCTCGCGTTCCGGGATATTGAATACGGACACCGTGTCACCAAACCGGATGCTTTGCGTGTAAAGCGAGACCTTGTTTCCCGAACAAAACACGTTCTTGATCGTCGCGTCGCGCAAGTCTGGCCTGCGGCGCGTGCTCCTGACTGAGTGTAACCACGTCGAAGGCTCACCCAGGACATCCAGAAACGTTCTCTGAGCCATGACTGGATCCTCGTGACCTCGATGAGCAATGGTATCGTTGCCCGATCCCACGGTGCGCCCAATCGAGCCGGATAGCGAGCTATTTCGACTTGTAGACGCGCGTTCCCAACCCTACTTCAAGCTGCGGCATCGCATCGGCGCTACGGCGTCCTATGGTGCAGGCGCCTGCGCCGTGTTATTGAAGTAGGCGCAGGGATTCGAGAGGTAACGACATGAACACGCTCAAGACACTTGCCGCGCTGGCATTCGGCTCGGTGCTGCTCGCCGGCTGCGGCGCTCACAAGGACGAATCGACCGCGCAGACGGGCGCGCCCTCTGCCAGCGTCGAAACGCCCGCTCCCCCGCCCGACGATTCCGTGTCGCCTGCTGATACGACGGACACGATGCCGTCGGACGAACCGGAACCGGCGATGTCGGATTCGCTGCCGACGGACGATAAGCCGCCACCGGTCGAGCCGGCCCCGCCGCCGAGCCACTGACCACACGCAGCGCTGTACTCGCGCGGACCTGCATGGCCGAGCGGGAAGGACTGTCCTTCCCGCTCGTGGGCGACTAAGGCGCTGCCCGCCCTGCTGCCCGGATTCTACGAGCGTCTAAGGACCGGTTCGCCGTCCTTGACGGGAATGCGCTTGCCTGGATCATGGTCCATGCGTACCACTTCCCTGGTGCCATCCAGCTCGTACGTGACTTCATAACCCGCGGGAACCTGTTCGGAATCGTAGACGGTTTCGCATCGCTGCTCGGTCGTCTCCACCACGTTGCCCTGCTGCATTCGCTTCTGGACCTTGTTGCCGGCGTAGCCGCCAGCCGCCGCGCCGGCGACGGTCGCTGCGTCGCGGCCGCTGCCGCTGCCGACCTGGCTGCCGAGCACGCCGCCGATGACCGCGCCGATCGCGGTGCCCGCAATGCGCTTCTCATCCTTGACTGGCGCCTGTTGCAAGGTCGTGTGATCGCCGCAAACCTCGCGCGGAATCCGTCGCGTATCGAATGCGGGCTTCACGGATACGACAGTGGCGTAATCCTGCATCGGGTTGTATCCCGTGCCGACCGCGATCGCCCCAGCAGCCGTTACCGCGACCGCGCCGACGATGATTCCGGTCACCAACTTGCTGTTCATTACTCCACTCCTTGAGCGGCTTTCGCCGCCGTTCCAGCCGCGATATCAATAGCGAGCGCCACGCCGAACGCGTTAATTGTCGGCGTCGCGCAATAGCGACGTGGAACCGCACCCTACCGAACGGCCGGATTATGTTCGCTGTCGTCAGGACGACCGGGATCGATGCACGTGGATTTTCAGTTGCGCACGCTGCCAGCGCGATGAAGGCCGACTCGAACTCCGTGGAGGTCGGACCCGGATGTCAAAATTCGGGCAGTGCGACGTCCTCGAAGATGCGCTCAACCGCCACGGAATCTTTCGCCCGCAGTGCCTGATCGACGACCCGGCGCTTCAGGTGCGGCGCGAATTGCCGCATGAACTCATACATGTAGCCGCGCAGCAGGCGTCCCCGGCGAACGCCGATCCAACTGGTGTACTGCGGGAAGAGTCGGCTGCCGTCGATCGAGACCAGATCGCGGTCTTCGCTGTCATTTCGCGACATGCAGGCGACGATGCCCACACCGAGGCCGAGCCTCACGTAGGTCTTGATGACATCGGAGTCGCGGGCCGTGAGTACAACCTTCATTGGCAGCCCAGCGCTGTCGAAGTGATCGGCGAGCGACGACCGTCCCTGCAAACTGAAGACGTAGGTCACGATCGGGTACTCGCTGACGTCACGCAGCGTCGGTTGCTCGACTGTGGCGAGCGGGTGGCTCGTCGGGACTACGACATCCAGGTGCCAGCGATAGCACGGCATCAGCGCGAGCGTCGGGAACAGCTCGTGCGAGCCCGTCGCGATGGAGAAATCGATGCGATTTTTCGCCGCGAGATCGGCGATCTGCTCGGAGGTCCCCTGGTGCAGGTGCAGCTCGACGTCCGGATATGTCTCGCGAAATCGCCGAATGACATCCGGCAGCACGTACCGGGCCTGCGTGTGCGTCGTCGCGATCGACATGGCGCCGCGCTGCTTGTTTTCAAAATCCGCCGAGAGCCGGCGAATATTATCCACTTCCTCGATCACGCGCACGGCGTGGTCGACGACCTCCTGGCCCGCCGCCGTGATTCGTGTGAGGTTGCGTCCCTGGCGTTGGAAAACCTCGAAACCCAGCTCGTCCTCGAGCAGCTTGATCTGCTTGCTGACACCGGGCTGGGACGTGTGCAAGGTGCGCGCGGCCGCGGTGACGTTGAGCCCCTGCTGGACTACCGCCAGTAGGTACCGCAACTGGAGCAGTTTCATGCCGAACGGTATACAGGGGCCTTTGCCGGCAAGGCAAGCAGGCCCCCGCCGACCTGCGCCGGGCTGGCGCCGAACCAGTTCAGGTCGGCAGCGAAATTCGCGACTTCACCGACGAACAGCATGGCGGGCGCCGTGATGGCTTGCGCTCGTGCCGCGTCCGGCAGTGCCCCAAGCGTCGTCACGACGACACGCTGTCGGGAGTGCGTGCCATTCTCGACGACTGTCGCGGGTGTGGCAGGCGAGAGGCCTGCCGCTACCAATCGGTCACGCAGGGCATCGAGCATCCCGACACCCATGTAGAACGCAAGCGTCTGGCCCGGGCGCGCGAGCCCCTGCCAGTCCATGCGGTCGAGCGAATCGCGGCAATGAGCCGTAACGAATTGCAAACCCTGCGCGTGATTCCGGTGTGTCAGCGGAATGCCGGCATAGGCCGCGCATGCGACCGCCGCCGTGATGCCAGGGACGACTTCAAATGCGATGCCGTGCCGGCGCAGGTATTCGAGCTCCTCGCCGCCACGTCCGAAGATGAAGGGGTCGCCTCCTTTCAGCCGCACGACCGAACGGCCACGCCGCGCATGCACGACCATCAGCCGATTGATGTGTCCCTGGCGCGCACCATGGCCTTCCGGAGCCTTGCCGACGTCGATCACCTCGGCTTCGCGTCGCGCCATTGCGAGAATGGCGGGTGACACGAGTCGGTCGGTCAAAATCACATCGGCCCGCTGCAGGGCACGCAGTGCATGCAGCGTAAGTAGACCCGGGTCGCCTGGCCCGGCGCCAACGAGAACGACCTTGCCGGCCTGCGCGTCAGGTGACTGTGATAATCGCGCTGTCATGATCTCATCGGCCTCCGGCTCGCGACCCGCACGCACTGCGGATGCGATCGGCCCAGCCAGGAGCCAATCGTAAAATTGACGTCGGGCGGCAATATCCGGCATCGCTTTCTTGATCCGCGCTCGCCAGCGGTCCGCGAAGCCAGCGAGTCGCCCCCATGATTCGTCTACCAGTGCCTCGACGCACTCACGCAAGCGCATTGCCAGCATCGGCGCCGAGCCGCCGCTGGTGATGGCGACGACGAGCGGCGAACGATCCACGATGGCCGGAACGATGAAAGTCGAGAGCGATGCGTCATCAACGACATTGACGGGCACGTTTGCGGCGCGCGATGCGGCGGCCACCTTCTCGTTGACACCACGATCCGCGGCTGCAACCACGATGCGCACATTGCGAAGCCGCGCGGGGCTGAATTCCTCGGGGGCAACGACCGACACGTCTGCGCCGGCCTCGCGCAGCAGACTTTCCTTGCGCGCGGCGGGCGCGCCGCCGCCGACGATCAGGACGGGCGCACCCCGAAGATCGAGAAAGATTGGAAAGTACTGCATGAGGCACTCAAATGCCCGACGCGTCGATCTCGTGCAGGCCGCACTCGCGTTTCAGGCCGAAGAAGCGTGTCGCCTCGGGGTCGGCAACGTCACTGAGCCGCCGCGTCGTGTGCCAGTCGCCGATCGACGTGTAACCCTGCTCCCAGAGCGGGTGATACGGCAGGTCGTACTTGCGGAGGTATCGGTAAATGTCGTGATCGGTCCAGTCGAAGAGTGGATTCACTTTGTAGCGCCCTGCGCCCGTACGCTGTACCGGCTCGATGTCGGCCCTGCTTGCGGACTGCTCGCGGCGCAGTCCCGCGAACCAGGTGCCGGCATGCAGCTCCCGCAGTGCCCGCTCCATGGGTTCGACCTTGTGGATTCGGTTGTACAGCTCGATGCCATCGCGCCCTCGCTCCCAGAGCCGTCCATGCCGCGCCTCGAGCCAGGCACCCGACTGCGCGCTGCGGTAGACCTTCAGGTTGAGGTGGAGCCGTTCGGCGAGCGTATCGATGAAACGGTATGTCTCCGGGAACAGGTAGCCGGTGTCGATCAGGATCACGGGAATGCGCGGTGCGAGCCGGGTCACGAGGTGCAGTGACACGGCCGCCTGGGCGCCGAAACTCGAGGACAGCACGTGCTGCGCAGGAAGCCGCTCGAGCGCCGCCGCGATACGTTCCTCCGCACGCAGGCCGCGGAATTGAACTGCCAGTGCCGCGATGTCGAGTAGCGGTTCGGCGCGCAGCGTTGCCTGTGCGGGTGCCATCACGCGACGCCTCGTGTGGGCCCGGGCTCGAGGCGTGCGGTTCGATGCAGAAAATCGCCGAAGTCCTCGGTGGCCTTGCGCTCCTGGGCCCAAGCCGCGATCAGCGGCTCGAGCGTCGCGAGGATCCCCGCCTCGTCCACATTCTCGCGATAGAGCCGACTGAGGCGGGTGCCGTTGCGCGCACCGCCCAGGTGCAGGTTGTAGCGGCCGGGCGCCTTGCCGACGAGCGCGATTTCGGCGAGGTATGGCCGTGAGCAGCCGTTTGGGCATCCGCTGACTCGGAACGAGAGCGGCTCTTCGCCGACTGCATACTTTTGCATCAGGTCGTGGATGCTCGTTCCGATCGCCGGGAGGTAGCGCTCCGCCTCCGCCATGGCGAGGGGACAGGTCGGGAACGCCACGCAGGCGAGTGCGTCTCGTTTCAGGGGCGGCGCTGTGCGGTAATCGCCCAGACCGTAGCCAGCGACCAGACCGTCGATGCGCCAGCGGTCATCCGGCGCAACGCCCGCGATGATCAGGTTCTGGTTGGGCGTCAATCGAAACTCGCCGCGGTGGGTCGCTGCAATGTGGGCCAGGCCGCTCCTCAGCCTGCGTTCACCTCGATCCGCCACGCGACCTGCCTCGATCCGGAGTGTCAGATGCCAGCGCCCGTCCATGCCCTCGACCCACCCGAAACGATCGCCGCTCGCGATGAACCCGAATGGCCGCGCGGGCGCGAGGGAAAAGCCAATGCGCCGCTCCAGCTCGGATTTAAACCAGTCGACGCCGCGATCCGCGATCGTGTATTTGAGCCGGGCGTGCTTGCGCTCCGTGCGATCGCCGTGATCTCGCTGAATCGTAATGACAGCCTCCGCAACCGCGAGCAGGCGGTCCGGCGGCAGGAAACCGAGCACGTCCGCGAGGCGCGGATAGGTCGCCGCATCGCCGTGCGTTGCGCCGAGCCCGCCGCCGACGGTCAGGTCGAAACCGGCGAGCCGGCCTTCCTCGACGATGGCAATGAACCCGAGGTCCTGGGCAAAAACGTCCACGTCGTTTTGTGGCGGCACGACGATCGCCGCCTTGAACTTGCGCGGCAAATAAGTCGATCCATAGATCGGTTCCTGCTCCTCGCCGCCGGCGACTTTCTCGTCGTCCAGCCAGATTTCGTGGTAGGCGCGGGTACGTGGCATCAAGTGCCGGGAGAGCTTCGCCGCCCAAGCCCACACCTCGTCGTGGACGGCGCTGGCGTAAGGATTCGGGCTCGCGAGCACGTTGCGGTTGACGTCGCCGCAGGCGGCGATCGAGTCGATCAACGCCTGATTCATCGCGGCGATCGTGCGCTTGAGGTCCGTCTTGATGATGCCGTGCAGCTGGAAGGCCTGGCGCGTAGTCAGTCGCAGCGTCCCGTTGCCATAGCGGCCGGCGAGGCCGTCCAGGACGAGCCATTGCGCCGGTGTGCACACGCCGCCGGGCAGGCGTGTGCGAATCATGAAGCTGTAGGCGGGTTCCAGCTTGGCGAGCCGCCGCTCCTCCCTCACGTCGCGATCGTCCTGCTGGTAGCTGCCGTGGAATTTGAGGAGCTGTTGGTCGTCCTCGCGCAGCCCGCCGGTGACGGAATCGGCGAGGCTTTCGACGATCGTGCCACGCAGGTGACGGCTCGCCGCCTTGATCCGCTCGACCGGAGTGAGCCTCGGCGCGCCCATCAGTACACGTCCCTGAGGTAACGGCCGTCTGCGCCCAGACGGTCGAGCCGTTCACGGGATGTTTCCGCGGAAACGCCGCCCTGCTGTTCGATGACTTTGCCAAGCGCGGCGTGCACACCCGGCGCCATCGCCGCTGCGTCGCCACAGACGTAGATCGTGGCGCCGTTCTCAATCCAGTCGTACAGCGCGCGGCCGGCCTCGAGCAGGCGCTGTTGCACGTAGATCCTTTCGCTCCCGTCACGCGAGAAGGCAAGATCGAGACGCGTAAGCGTTCCCTGTTTGAGCGCACGCTGCCACTCGATCTGGTACAGGAAATCGCGCGCAAAGCGGCGCGCCCCGAATAAGAGCCAGTTCCGTCCGGGCGCGCCTGTCGCCGCACGCTCTTGAAGGAATCCGCGGTACGGCGCGATGCCCGTGCCCGCGCCGATCATGACGATGTCGCGCGAGCGGTCGGCCGGAATGCGGAAACGCGGGTTCGGCTCGATGTACACCGGCACGACGGCACCCTCGTCGCGCGTCGAGAGGAAGTGCGACGCCGCGCCGGGACGCACGCTGCCGCTCCCGCCGGAATCCAGCCGCGCCACCGCGAGGTGCACTTCCTCTCCGGCTTCCTTCATGCTCGACGCGACGGAGTACAGGCGCGGAGTCATCGGCCGAAGCGCCGCCGCCAGCGCTGCGGCATCCCAGTCGGCCGGATACTCCTCGAGCAGGTCTGGAAGTTGCGAGCGCAGGATGAGCGCACGCAGCGCCTCCTCCGCTCCCGGGTGCAGGAGCGCCGTGAGCTCTGCGCTGCCGACGCGCCCCGCGATCGCGGCGATCAGCGGCCGCGAGACGCGCGTAATCTCGAGCGTGTCGCCGAGCCAGTCGGCAAGTGCGCGCGGCTCGCCCTTGCGTTCGACGATCTCTTGCCCATCCAGCCCCGCCGCCCCCAGGACCGCCTGCACCGTCGGCCCGGGATTGCGCGCGACGATGCCAATCGAATCACCTGGCTCATAGTGAAGCCCCGATCCGGCGAGCGACAGTTCCAAGTGGCGAACGTCGCGCACCCCCTCGCCGACTGTAATGCGCTGATTTGCGAGGACCTCGGCTGCGTACGGCTTGTCGCGGCTCCAAGCCGACGCGACGGCGACGGGCCGCAGGACCGCGACACGCCCCGGCGCGGCCTTCGCCCGTACGCTTTGCAGCAGCTCGACGGCGCGCTCCGACCAGTCGGCGGCCGGCGCCTCGTAGTCGACGTCACAGTCCGCGCGCGCATAAAGTCGCGTTGCGCCCAGCTCCGCCAGGCGCTCGTCGACTCGGCGCCCGATTTCGCAGAACCGCGGATAACTTGAATCACCGAGCGACAGCACGGCGAACACGAGCGACTGCACGCGCGGCGCGCGGCGGCTGAAGAGAAAATCGCAGAATGCGCGCGCGTCATCCGGCGGGTCGCCGTCTCCGTGGGTGCTCATGACCACAAAGAGTTGGCGCTCGGCTGCCAGCTCTCGTAAGGGATATTCACCGGCGCGGAACAACCGGCCCTGGAGACCGAGGCTCGACAGCCGAGCCGCGAGCGACTCGGCTATGCGCCGACCATTGCCGGTGTGCGAGCCGTAGATGATCGTCGCGAAAGCAGCTGCATTGTCTTCAGAGTCCGCAGCCGGCAATGCGTGCAATTGGCGAGTCGTGCCGACGTGGCCGGCCGCGAGACCCGCCGTGTAACCCGAGAGCCACTGCAATGCGTGTGCGTCCAAGCCATCGACCAGCTGGCCGAGCAGTTCGACACGTGGAGCGTCGAGTGGATACTCCGGCACCTTGGCGGCGGTTGCTGGCAAGAGATGGCCTCGGAGCGATACGGCTGGAATCGATCCTATTGAATAGGCACAGACGGATGGAAAGTCCGAGTTGTTATATCCAGATTCTTCATTGTTCGAATTGCCAATAAATCGGAATCAGCACATTCCAGTCAGCGATCGGGGCATGTGGCGCCGCATGCGGACCGCCTGTGCTTGGCAGTTGGCGCGCCCGGAGAGAATCGAACTCCCGACCCCCTCGGTTCGCAGGGCGCCGGAGTTCTTGCGGGCATTTTCAAATCAATTAGTTAGATGGCTCGCCCCCGATCAACTTCAGCCAAGACCACGGCCACGGGCGTTCCGGCCGAGATCCCGAGGCCGGCTTCCGCGCCGCCGGTGGAGAGGCCGGCCAATTGGGCAATACCCCCTTGACGTGGGCGATGACTAAGCTTATATAAGCCCATATGGGAAAAACGAGCAGACCAGGATTTCTGACGAATTTGGACGCGGACAAGCTCGGCGAATTGAATGATCTCGCCGCTCGGACGCGCATTACACGTTCCGTATTGATGCGTGAAGCTGTTGATGACTTGCTTGTGAAGCACAAACCGAAAAAAGCTACAAAACGGAGGTCAAAGCAATGAAGGACGCACCGATATCTCCTTCCGCCCCGCAGATTCCAGTCCAACTGTCGGGGCCTCGCGATTCCATTACTCAGTTCGTTGAAGAGGTCTGCTACGACTTGGAAGCGAGCAGGGCCCGATTGGCTGAAGTCGAGAGCATCGATGCACTAGTCGCGGCCACAGCGGACACGCATAAGACCTTGGTTGAACATGAACAGACCATGAGCCAGTTTGTAAAGATTGTTAATAACTGGAGACAAGAATCCCTTTGAAGGCGAAAGGCGCCCTCGCTACCAATTCTTGAAAGGAACCCCGGCCACGCGCCGGGGTTTATTTTTTTGGCGCCGATATTGCCCGCGAGGCGCCTGGACGGACCACTGCGCGGGCCTCGTCAGCGAACGGCAGTTGCTAAATCGCGAGCAGGCAGGCCGCGTCCACGTTCATGCCGGTTCTCAGGACCCTGGCAGCTCGCCTCTTGAGGTCCCGATCCTCGACGCGGAACACCGAGTAAGTCGGTCCGCTTGCGGCGCCTCGCGTTGAAATGGCGAGGCCGTCATCGGAGACGACAACTTTACTGATCCACGCCCCGCGCATGTCGGCTTGCCTGTTGGTCCCGGAAAACGAGAAGTCGGGCCAAGTGCCAGGCAGGCCGAGAACGTCTCCGATTGTCGTTCGTGTCGTTCTCATCCTAACGGCTGAATCGCTCAGAGTTTCTCGTCCAGGATCGCTAGCGCCCGCTGCAACCGACTGCGGCCGGCCCGATGCATCAATCTTGAGGCTTGCAGACAGCGCAAGAAGGCAACGGCAAAGAGGGGGGTCTGGCCATTCGCACGCAACCTCGAAATGAGATTTTGCTGACGGGCGATGCGGTGTTCGCTCTCAGCGAAGTACCGGTTAGCTAATTCAAGGTGGTCGAGGAGCATCGACCTGTCGTGGGCGCCTGCGAAAGCGGTGCTTTCGGTCATTGCGAATTCGGATGCCGTAGTTTGCAGGTCGAGGTCCAACGGTATTGCACCCCCATCGTCGTCCCAACGCCCCTGCGCTTCACCGTTCAACGACGCGACCACTTGAAGCGATGCATTTCCAAGAGGTCGTCCATGTTCTTAATCCTCACGTTGTGCGCGTCCGGCCGCCGCCGGGCGCTTATGGCGGCGTGAGACCAGAACGACGGGTTCCCAAAGATTTCCCGAACTGCACTGTTCACCACTCAGAGCCTCATTCTTCGACGGGCAGCGAGATGACTGTCCGTACCCACGGTGCGCCTACTACAGGCAAATAGCGAGGCGTTATTGGACGCGAATGGCCCGTCCCACGGTAGGCCTGGCGACAAGTCAGGTAATCGCGCAGGTTTGTCCTGCAGCCGCAGGTTAAGTAGGACTACGTCAGCGCGATTTAAGTACGTGAATCGAGGGAGTGCGATAGAATACTGTCCAACGACGACTTGGCATTCGCGTGCCAAAAAAGACGTCGATCGCTCGTTCCACTCACCCCCAAAAATCAATCGCGTGGCGCGGGCCGGCGCGAGATCTGTCGCAGCCAAGAGGAACAACATGTTCACCAATCTGCTCTATCGCGGGATGCCGACGATCGTGTTTCTTGTCGTCGCAGCAATCATTGAATTCTTTGCAATACATGCGTTCGCCTAACACGCCGCGACCCGGGGAAGTAGCCGTTCGTACTCCTTTTTGACCACTTGATAGCACTCGCAGGCGTGCTTCTCGACGCCAGCCCGATCGAGCACCACGATGCGACCTCGGCTGTACTCGATCAATCCGAGTTTCTGCAACCTACCAGCCGATTCGGTCACTCCTTCGCGTCGCACCCCAAGCATGTCGGCGATTAATTTCTGGGTCATTGATAGTTCGGTGGAACCCAGGCGGTCAAGACTCATCAGCAACCATCGACACAGCTGCTGCTCGACGGAATGGTGACGGTTGCAAACTGCAGTCTGGGACATCTGCGTAATCAGCGCCTGCGTATACCGCAACAGGACGTGCTGCAACGGCCCGGCGCGACGGAATTCCGTCTTGAGCACTTGGCTGGGCACGCGAAACGCCTGACCTGCGCTCTGGACGATGGCCCTGCTCGGAGTGGTCTCGCCGCCCATGAACAATGAGATACCCACGATGCCCTCATTCCCGACGATGGCAATCTCGGCCGAAGCACCGTCTTCCATCACATAGAGCAGGGAAACGATCGAGTTTGTCGGGAAGTACACGTGCTGCAACTTGTCGCCGGACTCGTAAAGCACATGTCCGAGTGGCATCACGGACGGTTCCAGTTTTTCGCTGACACGCGCCAAATCGGCCGGCGGTAATGCGGCAAGTAATTGATTTTGTTTGAGTGCGCTTGGATTGATCAAGAGCTGGTTCCAATCCAAGGCTAAATATTAATCCTCACTTTTCATGTGCGCCAGCGCACTTCGAGCGCGTAGCAACACTCCGGTCCGGACGTCTGTAAAGGTGGTTCATAAGTGGGCTGCCGTACACACGGCTGGCCGCGACCCCTGTAGTTTCCGAACCCCAGGCTTCTTGCGTCGGGAGAGTTGTCATGCGCCGGAGCCATCAAATGCCAGGCGCCCGGGAATCGGCTGTGCCTCCCCTTCCGGACCCGCAAGGCCTGCGCCAACACCATGACGAGGTGCGCAATCGAGTCCAATCCGACCCGGAGCTCGTTGGTGTCTATTCCTGCGATGCGACAGGGGTAATCGACTACTGCAGCGACCGGGCGGTGGCGTTGTGGGGGCGTCGCCCCGATATCGGTGATACCGACGAGCGATTCTGCGGTGCGCACAAGCTGTACCGGCCGGACGGCAGCTACATGCCTCATGCGAAATCCCCGATGGCCGACGTGCTCAACGGGAAGGTCTCGGGCGTACATGACGCCGAAGTTCACATTGAACGGCCCGATGGCTCGCGCGTCATCGTCATCGTGAATATCGCCCCGCTCATCGATGGCGACGGCGTCATTGTGGGAGCCGTCAACAGCTTTTACGACATCGCCGATCGCAGGCAAGTCACAGAACTGCGCAAGACGAACGGCGCAACCCAGCCAGCAGCCAACCGCAAGCGAGAAACCACCGCCATGGCCACATCTCAAAATGAACAACAAGGCTCATCCCTCTGTCCGCATTGCGGCAAACCCGTGAGATTTGCGGATTCAATCTTGCGGCGAACATTTTCGCCTGCGCCCCGACAGGGGGCCGTTTCGAAGATAGCTCGCTTGCGTGATGGCGCTCCGATTGAGGAATTACGCAGCTACGGCCTGGTGTGAAATGCCGTAAAACTGCCGGCGTGACCGGGCCTGCGCTATCGGGCTAAACTCATCTCCGCGTCCGTTCGCCTAAAGGTGCACGATGAACAGAGATGAGCGAACCAGATTTGCGCAAGATGCAGAGCTATGCAATCCGCCGGATCTGAGTGGATTTGACCTCGAAACAATTCACGGAATGACCCGCACCGTGCATAGCTTCAAAGCCATCCTCCATGAAGATGAGATATTGCTTGCGTTGAGAACCGATAAAGAAACGCAATTTCTCAGATTCAATCCCGAGGTCGTGAAGAGCCTGGGATTGTCATTTCTCGCGACTGGAGTACGTCAGAAATGGTTTTCTGTCGAAATCCCTGACGTGCAATTAGGTCGAGCGGAACATTAGCGACACCGGCTGAGTCTAGGCGCGACCGCAGCGAACGGAACCATGCGCTGAGTCCGCGTATCCCAGAGCCGGAGTCGCGCCGATCGCAAGCTCGTCCGGAGCGTCAAGCGCGAAACTTGTCGTAGCCTCGAGTGCGAATTGAAGCACTCGCGCAGCCGATAGTTTGGAATGCGGGTCGCCAGATGATGCAGGTGGTGGAAGCCAATGTTGCCGCTGAACCATCGCAGGATCGCCGGTAGATCGTAGTAGGAGCTGCCGGCTACGGCGGAATCGTGGATGGTCCAGGCATTGCTCCTGGCCCAGTAGGCGCTTTCGTATTGGTGCTGCACGTAAAAGAGCCAGATGCCGGCTGCACCCGACAGGAGCGACACGGGTAGCTGTACGAGCAGCACGGTCCGCCAACCGAGCCCCATCGAGAGTACGACGAAGACCAGCGCGAGCGCGGCATTGTTTGCCCAGATACTGATCCATTCTTTACGACACGAACGCGGCAGGTCGAGCGGCAGGCGATGCTTGAGGACGAACTGGAACAGCGGGCCCAGCCCGAGCAGCACGGGCATGCTGCGGTAGAAACGATAGCCAGCGCGCCGCCACCGCGACGCGGCCGCATATTCGTCCACAGTCATCGTGACGATGGCACCGATCCCGCGGCGGTCCAGGTTGCCGGATGTTGCGTGGTGCACTGCGTGCGTGTGTCGCCAGTAGGCATACGGCATGAGCGTTACGACCCCGAGCACGCGTCCGACCGCATCGTTCAGGCGCCTGCTGCCGAAGAATGAGCCATGGCCACAATCGTGCTGAAGGATGAACAGACGCACGTAAAACCCTGCGACAGGGAGTGCCAGCAGGAGCGTCAGGGCGTAGTTCCAGCCCGACCGCACGGACAAAGCCATGCCACTCCAGCCGGCAATGAACAGCAGGCCGGAAGTCAGCAACTGGAACCAGGCGCGACGATCGTCGGCCCGCGCAAAAGGTGCGACGAGCTGGCGCAATGGCGGTTCGGTAACCCCGCCATCGGAAATGCATCGATCAGTGGTATCCACGGCCGGGAATCATGAGCCAACGTGTGGCTATCGGAATTTCCAGAATATTTTCTGCCGTCGGGTGTGCACGGGTCTGTACGGTAGAACACATATGACCTGTCGGACGGTGAACCAAAGGTCGCGAGACTTTCCACTCGGCGGGTCCTACTCGACAATTGAAAGGGTCTCGTTTGAAATGAAGTGACATGGTGGGATTCTTCGCCCAATGATGACGGCGTTAGACGAGTAATTCGCCGAAAGATGGACCCGTGAAAGCTCCCTCGCTACAGACCGTAACTGGTCACCCTGATGGTCCGACCTGGCAAGCTGCCATCGGGCGCGTTGTCGTCAATTTTGGCACGCTAGAAAGGGTGCTCCTGACTTGGGCGGATACATTTGCGCCCGACATGAAGCTAATGCAAAAGCATCACAAAGCCGGCATGAAGCAAATCGCTCCGGCGCTGAGGCGGGTGATTGAGTCCAAGAGTAGCCGCATACCCAAGGCTGACTTTGATGAGGCGATGGCCGCAATCGCAGAGGCAATAGCACTCACCGCCGAGCGCAACGAAGCCGCCCATGGCTGGCTGGAAATTGCGGATGGTAAGTTTCGATTCTTCGTCCCAAAAATCGACGGCCGTCCAAAACTGGTCTACGGAGCACGAGACATTGAGTGGCTGTCCGGAGTTGCGAAACGCATACGTGAAGCAACAAACCGCAGTCACGCCGCCATGGAGGCCATAGCGAAGCGCCACGTGTTCTAGTCTATTTCCAGCCGAGCTCAGCTAACTCTCTTTTTCGCGGTAGCAATAACTGGCCTGATAACCGAGATGCCTCGCTCAACTTGCAACCATTGCCGCGTTTTTCATTTCATTCTTTGGGCGATACTGCTCGCTCCTGCGCGTGCAGCGCCACCAGGCTTCGCAACCACCGACGCAACGGACCCCTACCTCTGGCTCGAAGACGTCGATGGCGGGCGCGCCCTCGACTGGGTAAGAGGCCAAAACGCCGCCACTGAGCGCACGCTGGCGACACAGCCCATCTACCGAGAGCTGAGGCAGCAGGCGCTGGCCGCGCTCGACTCCCCTTCGCGCCTGCCTGACGTGGACCAGATGGGCAATTGGATCTACAACTTCTGGAAGGACGACCAGCACCCGCGTGGCATCTATCGACGTGCCACCCTGGCGGAGTTGCGCACGCCCAAGCCCGCCTGGCAGGTGGTGCTCGATGTTGACGACCTCGCCAAGCGCGAAGGCAAGCCGTGGGTCTTCCACGGCATGGATTGCTTGCCTCCGGAATACCATGATTGTCTGGTGTCGCTGTCGCCCGGCGGCGGTGACGCCGAGGAGGTTCGGGAGTTTGATCCCCAGGCGCTGGCTTTCGAGCCGAATGGCTTCTCGCTGCCCACCGCCAAGAGCTCCGTCGCATGGCGTGATGCCGACAGCCTCTTCGTCGGCACGGACTTCGGGCCGGGATCGCTCACCAGCTCCGGATATCCGCGCACGGTCCGGCTCTGGAAGCGCGGCACTCCGCTCTCCAGCGCAACGACCCTGTTCGAGGCGAAGCCTGAGTCGGTGAGCGCGTTCGGCTACCGTTTGCACTCCGCGGGCGGGGACGTCGATCTGATCACCGAACAGCGCACTTTCTGGGAATCCGACTACTACCAGGTGCTTGCCGACGGTAGCCTGCACCGACTCGACCTGCCTCCCACGGCCGAGGTCGAGGACGCGTTCGCGGGCCGGCTGCTTGTTTCGCTCAAGGACGACTGGCAGCGCGGCGATCGCAAGTTCGCCCGCGACAGCGTTCTGATCGCCGATCCCGCGGCGCTGCGCCGAACCGGCAAAGGCGCCGGCAGCGGCGACGTCGAGTCGCTGGCCGAGTCGACGGGCAGTGAGGTGGTGCTCGGAGCCGTGGCGGCAAAGAGCGGGCTCCTGGTTTCCATGCTCGACAACGTTCGGGGTCGCCTCTATCGCTACGAAGAGGCGGCGGCGCAGTGGTCCCGTCGGCAGATCCCATTGCCCGACAACGGCGCGCTGGAGATCGAATCGGTGGATGCCGCTAGCGGTGACGCCTTCATCAAGTTCGAGTCTTTCGTCTCTCCGCCAACGCTCCTTTACGTGGCGGACCGAAGCCCGGCCCCTAAGCAGGTAAAGCAGCAGTCGCCCACCTTCGATGGCAGCGAATTCGAGGTGAGCCAGCACTGGGCCCGCTCGGCCGACGGCACGCGGGTGCCCTACTTCCAGGTCGCACCGAAGGGCATCAAGCTAGACGGCAGCCACCCGACGCACATCTTCTCGTACGGCGGCTTCCGAAATGCGCTGGTGCCTTCCTACTCCGGCAGCTACGAGCAGCTTTACGGCGCCTATGGCAAGACCTGGCTGGGCCGCGGTGGCGTTTTCGTTCTGGCCAACATCCGCGGCGGCGGCGAGTTCGGCGAAGCCTGGCACCAGGGAGCGGTGAAGGCCAACCACGTGCACGCCCTCGAGGATTTCGAGGCGGTGGCAGCCGACCTCAT
>Ga0111538_10002059_pt1 | contig 28341 bp, 27 predicted proteins | sample SoiMethybrSBSTD1_FD_79669 | JGI IMG/M metagenome (GOLD analysis project Ga0111538, IMG submission 79669) | Bulk soil microbial communities from a Populus tree surrounding site in Tennessee, USA - Soil MetaG P. TD hybrid SBSTD1 (version 2)... | ecosystem: Environmental > Terrestrial > Soil >... | reverse complement strand
TGGTGATCGCGCGACTGCTTCGGCGTCTGTGGCGGAAGACATCAGAGCTGCATCCGTTTCGGCCTCTCTCGTTCATGCTCGAGCAGTGGGCATCGGAGGCGAAGGCGAATGCCGCGCGGTGGTTCGATAGTGGCCTTGTTCACCATGGCCTGCGCCTCTTCGAGGAACTCTCGCGGCCCGCTGAAGACGATGTGGTGCTGGCGACCGATCTGCACGCGGGCAATGTTCTGCGAGCGCAACGGAACGCCCCCGTCGACCTGGGTCACGACCGGCGCTATGAGCCTGTTGTCGACACGTTCATCAGTCGCTTGATCGCCGCGGCGACTCTCTCGGTCGGAGTACTGGCGAGAATTCGCGCCCGGATAATCGTAATCGGACGGTTGGCATAGGTGAGGGTCACCGCCTGACTCGCCGGCAGCGTCTCGGTGAGGTCTGCACGACTCGTGTCAGCGACTTGCGCGCACAGCGTCGCCGACGTACCGACGATCAGGAGCGCGGCGAGGATCGACTGCGGCGCGGCGAAGCATCTCACGGCCGCCGTTTGAGGATGACGTGTGCCAGCGCCCAGGTGCCGCATAGAGCGCTCTCGTCACACGTACGGACGAGGACCGTCTTCATATGCCACGACATCGCGTGGCCGCTCGGATCCGTCGTCACACCGTGGCGCTTCGTGGGCTCACCGCCGGGTCTCGTGATGACGACACCGGCACGACGGCCGTTGTGCGGCGGGCAGCTTTCTTGCTCAGTGGGAACCGTGGAGAAGATTTCAATGAGCAGCAACGATTCGATTCCGCGAACCAACCTTCCGATTCCTTCTCGCCCTCGAACGGGGCTGATCACCTACGACGCGAAAGATCCAGCGAGCAAGTTTCCACCCATCGAGCAACTGCGCCCGCCGAAGGGAGCGCCCAATCTCCTCGTCATTCTGATCGACGACGCCGGATTCGGATCGACGAGTGCGTTCGGCGGTCCATGTCAGACGCCGGTTGCGGAGCGCTTCAGAACGACCGGGCTCACCTATACCCGCTTTCACACCACCGCGCTGTGCTCGCCGACGCGTCAGGCGCTCCTGACCGGCCGGAATCATCACACCGTCGGCATGGGCGGCATCACCGAGATCGCGACGGGGGAACCGGGCTACAACTCGATACGTCCCAACACCGCCTCACCGATTGCCAAGACGCTCAAGTTGAACGGCTACGCGACCGCGCAGTTCGGCAAGTGTCATGAGGTACCAGTGTGGGAGACGAGTCCTGCCGGTCCGTTCGACGCGTGGCCGACCGGCGGCGGCGGCTTCGAGTACTTCTATGGATTCATCGGCGGAGAGGCGCACCAATGGTACCCGTCGCTCTATGAAGGCACCATCCCAATCGAGCCCGACAAGACTCCGGAACAGGGTTACCACCTGGTGCCCGACATGACCGACAAAGCCATCGCCTGGATCAGCCAGCAGAAGGCTCTGATCCCCGACAAGCCGTTCTTCGTGTACTTCGCTCCCGGCGCGACGCACGCGCCGCATCACGTGCCGAAGGAATGGGCGGATAAGTACAAGGGCAAGTTCAGGCAGGGGTGGGACAAGGTGCGCGAGGAAACCTTCGCGCGTCAGAAGAAATTGGGCGTCATCCCCGCCGATGCCAGGCTCACGGAGCGACCCAAAGAGATCCCGTCGTGGGACGAGATGCGCGCCGATTTGAAGCCAGTGCTCGAACGACAGATGGAAGTGTACGCCGGGTTCATGGAGTACACGGATCACCATGTCGGCCGGCTGCTCGACTCGCTGAAGGAGCTCAACCTCCTCGACGACACGCTGGTCTACTACATCATTGGCGACAACGGCGCGTCGGCCGAAGGCACGCTGCAAGGCACCTTCAACGAGATGATCAACTTCAACGGCGCGTCGGCGTTGGAGACGCCGGAATTCATGATGAAGCGGATCGACGAGTTCGGCGGGCCGGTGTCGTACAACCACTACGCCGTCGGCTGGGCGCACGCGATGAACACCCCGTACCAGTGGACCAAGCAGGTCGCGTCGCACTGGGGCGGCACGCGCAACGGCACGATCGTCAACTGGCCGAAGGGAATCAAGAGCAAAGGCGAAATCCGCTCACAGTTCCACCACGTGATCGACGTCGCGCCCACGTTGCTCGAGGCGGCCGGCCTCCCGCATCCCGAGTTCGTTGACGGGGTACAGCAGATCCCGATCGAGGGCGTCAGCATGCTCTACTCGTTCAACGACGCCAAGGCCGCAGATCGCCACGAGACGCAGTACTTCGAGATGTTTGGCAATCGCGGCATCTACCACAAGGGGTGGACGGCCGTCACCAGACACAAAACGCCGTGGCTCCTCGTCGGCGAGAAGACGCCGCCCTTCGACGACGACGTGTGGGAGTTGTACGACACCAACACTGACTGGTCCCAGGCAAACAACCTGGTCAAGCAGAAGCCGGAGATGCTCCACTACCTCCAACGTCTCTGGCTCATCGAAGCGACGCGCTACAACGTGCTGCCGCTCGACGACCGAGTCGCGGAACGGGTAGACCCGGACCTGGCCGGCCGCCCAATCCTGATCAAAGGAACGTCACAGATTCTGTTCGGGGGAATGGGACGCCTGTCCGAGAACTCGGTTCTGAACGTCAAGAATAAATCGCACTCGGTCACCGCCGGAATCGAAGTGCCCGCATCAGGGGCCGAAGGCGTCATCATCGCGCAGGGCGGCAACATCGGCGGCTGGTCGCTCTACGCGAAAGGCGGCAAGTTGAAGTACTGCTACAACCTGCTCGGCATCGACTACTTCTTCGCCGAGTCAGCCAAGCCCCTTCCCGCAGGCCATCATCAGGTGCGCATGGAGTTCACGTACGCCGGTGGCGGGTTGGGCAAGGGCGGCACGGTGGGGTTGTTCGTCGACGGCACGAAAATCGGCGAGGGCAAGGTCGCGTCCACCGCGGCGATGATCTTCTCGGCCGACGACGGCTGTGACGTCGGCCGGGATACGGGTTCGCCTGTCTCGCCAGACTATGGACCCGTCGGCAACGCGTTCACCGGGCGCATCAACGGTGTGCAGCTGGCGATCGCCGAAGCGGCCGAATCCGTGGATCATCTCGTGTCTCCGGAGGAGGCGATCCACATGGCCATGGCCCGGCAGTAGACGTCAGACCTCGGCCGACCATTTCACAGGAGCGTCGCGCTCGCGCAGCGAGCGCGTTTCCGTAAGGAGTTGCCGGCGCCGAACGGGCCGTTCTGGGCCGTGATGCGCCTCTACTGGCCCAAGAGCGAAGCGACTGAAGGCAAGTGGAGCGCCCCGCCAATGACGCGTGCGGTGTAAACGGGATCGGAACGCGTTCGAGCGATCGCGGGCGTCGAGAGGCTGGACAAGAGCAGGAGGTGCGGTCACCGAGCCATCGTCGACGCCGAGCACTGGTTGGATCATCGGCATGGAGTTTTCGCCGATCGTCAAGGGACACATCAGTCAAGGGACACATCAAGTGATGCAGACGTTGCCGAGGGCTCATCCGAGAACGCGACCTCGCCGATGGCAGCGATCTCGCACTTGTCAACGTTGTCTCACGCTCGTAGCTGGACGCTGGCTGGTTGATTTGGTCAAGAACACAGGGGAGATCGGCCAGAGGCAAAGACGGTCGCCGCACACGATCACGCAGTGGGGTCGCAGGTCACGAGGCATCGTGACTGGCCCGTGACCTGTTGCTGATCGGTGCGCCACGGTCTCCGCTGGTCGCGAGACCGTCACGAAATGAGGAGTGTCACATGGCTGAATCAAAGCCCGGCAAGAAACCCAACATCCTGATTCTCTGGGGCGACGACATCGGCATCTGGAACATCAGTCACAACAGTCGCGGCATGATGGGGTATCGGACGCCCAACATCGATCGTATCCACGAAGAAGGCGTTACCTTCACCGACTACTATTCCCAGCAAAGCTGCACTGCCGGCCGCGCGTGCTTCATCACTGGCCAGAATCCGATCCGCACGGGCTTGACCAAAGTGGGCATGCCCGGGGCCACCGTGGGCTTGCAGAAGCAAGACCCGACGATCGCCGAAATGCTGAAGCCACTCGGCTACGCCACCGGTCAATTTGGCAAGAACCATCTCGGCGACCGAAACGAGTACCTGCCAACGGTGCACGGGTTTGATGAATTCTTCGGCAACCTCTATCACCTGAACGCCGAGGAGGAACCGGAGTTGCCCGACTACCCGAAGACTCCCGGGTTCAAGGAGAAGTTTGGACCGAGAGGCGTGCTCCACTGCCTTGCGACGGACAAGGATGATCCCACCGACGAACTTCGATGGGGACGGGTGGGCAAGCAGAAGATTACCGACACCGGCCCGCTGACCAAGAAACGCATGGAGACGGTCGACGAGGAGATTACCGATCGAGCGATTGCGTGGATGGAGAAGCAGGTCAAGGCCGATAAGCCCTTCTTCCTCTGGTACAACTCGACCGCGATGCACTTCCGCACCCACGTTGCGGCCAAGAATCTCGGCAAGAGTGGGCAGGATCCCTACAGCGATCGCATGGTGGTTCACGACGAGCAGATCGGCCAGATCCTCAACAAGCTCGACGAATTCGGCATCGCTGACAACACCATCGTCATGTACTCGACCGACAATGGCCCAGAGAACGACACCTGGCCCGACGCCGCCAACACCCCGTTCCGCGGCCAGAAGGACTCAAACTGGGAAGGAGGCTGGCGTGTACCGTGCGCCATACGGTGGCCCGGCAAGATCAAAGCCGGCACGGTCCTGAACGGGATCGTGTCTCACATCGACATGTTTCCGACGTTGCTGGCGCTCGCCGGCAATCCGGACGTCGCCAAGCAGCTCCTGGACGGCGTCACAGTCGGCGGCCAGAACTACAAGGTCCATCTCGACGGCTACAACATGGTGCCCTACCTGACCGGCCAGGTGAAGGAGAGCCCGAGAAACGGCATCATGTACTTCAGCGATGACGGCGACGTCATCGCGGTTCGAATCGGCGACTACAAAATGCATCTGGCGATGCAGCGTGCCGACACGATGAGACTGTGGGCCGAGCCGTTCGTGAAGGTTCGCCTGCCGTACATCATGAACCTCCGTCGCGACCCGTTCGAGCGGGCCGAATACAACTCGAATACGTACATGGATTGGATGGTCGATCACGTGCCACAGCTGTACGAGATGCAGGAGTTCGTGGGGTCGGAGATCGCCAACTTCATCAAGTTCCCACCGCGCCAGAGGCCGGCGTCGTTCAACCTGGACGCGGTCCTGCAGCAAGTGCAGAGCCACAAGTAGACACCGGCGTGTTCGAGTCTCCCGGCGGACGTGATCCGCCGGGAGTGCCTGACATGCACCTTGCCAGATCAACGCTGCGGCTCATCGTCTTTGAGCACGGAGAGGGTCAGGGACTTCTATGAACGGATGCTGCCTCAGCCCATCATTCAGCCGCTGCTCGACGTTTCCTCGTCGAACCGGATGCCAGCGGACGCTGAGTCGGACGGTCATGCCCAGTACACGCGGACATGCGCGACCGCCGGCCGTGGGTGCAGCTACGGAACGCGGGAGACGCGCTTGGAGAATTGTTCGTCAAGCACGAACGATTTGACGTCTACGTCTGTCCACAATGCGGCCCGCCGAGTTTCCGTCGATGGATCGGCGGAAGAATACCGGGCCCGTAGCTCTACGCCAGCTGCGGGCGCGTGCGGGACCAGACAACGGCGCACATCACGCTCGCCGCTGCGATTCCGACGAGAGTGAGTGACCGGAGCGCGCTCTGCAGCGAGTCCGCATTGACGATCTGCAGGAGCGTCGCGGCGTCGAGCATCCACACGAGACGATCGCCGTAGTGCCGGGCCAGCAGCGCGACGACTGCGAAGCGAACCAGCCGCATCACGCCGAAGACGAGGAAGAAGCGCCGTCGATCGAAGTCGAGCGCACCGCACGTCAACTGAAACGCCGTTAGCGGAAATGGCGGCGGCATGACCGCCGCAGCGGCGAGCGCGCCCACACCCGTCGTTGCCAGGCGCACCTTCATACGCTCGAGATAGCGCGCCGGCACGAGACGCGGCAGGCCCGCATCGCCGGCTGTTTGCCCTATCCAGTAGGTCAGCGCAGCGCCGACAAGCGATGCGGCGGTGACGATCGGCGGAAAGATCCAATAGATCTCGCCATGCCTTGCTGAGAGCACAGCGACGAGCGCGTCAAAACCAAATGGCACTACACACACCTACGACAAGTTCACATCACCGGATGGACGTGCCCACCAGGAGAGAAGAACCCGAACGTCGGATTGGATAAGAATGCCGCGCCGATCGGTGGGAGGAGGTGCGACCGGGCGCGAGCGCGACCATTGCGCACTTCGCAATGCAGATGCCAAACGGATTTTGCACGAATGTCGCACGACACGCGCGAGAGCGCGGCGCACGCGGCGCGAAGCAGGAAGTCCTTTTGACTCGATTACACGGTCGCGCCGAATGGCGCGACCGAATTCCCAACGCCCAACTCCCAACGCCCAACCACTCCCAACCGCCAACGCCTTAGGAAACTCCCAATTTGGAAGTCGGGAATTGGGAGTGGTTGGGCGTTGGGAGTTGGCCGTTGGGAGTTCGCATCAACCCAGCTAACGCTGGGTTGATGCGTTCGTCGGCATCGCGAACAGGAAGCGCTGGCCGTCTGGCGTCACGTTCTTCCACTGCAACGGATTCCCAGGCAACGGGCCTGGCAGGCTGAACAGCATCCGAGGCGTCCCCGCCTTGAAGGTCGGTGTCGTCTCGATATCTACCGCCATGACCTCCCAGTTGCGGGTCATGTAGTAGAGCTCCTTGCCGTCCTGCCGCCAGGTGATCATACCGAGTGCGCCGTCCTTCGTGACCCGGAACGCCGGACCGGTGAGCGGCGCGTCGGGCTTGCTCGGATCGAACGGACGTACGTAGATCTCGCCGCGATCTACGTCGGCCTCGTTCGAGAGGAACGCGATGTAGCGATTGTCGGGAGAAAAGCGTCCCAGTCCAGCGTCGTAGTCCTCCCGCAGCCAATCGATCTCCTTTCGGTCGGCTGCCTTCTGGCCGGCGAGCGGTACAAGGACGATGACCCCGGTGTGGAAGGTCATGAACTTGTTGTCCGACGACCAGTCGGTGAGGACCATGCCCGCACCAGGTGTGTAGTTGAACACCTGCACAGCTTCGCCGGTTCCGTCGGCAGCCTTCTGGTAGATGCTCGAGATGCTCTCGTGCGTCGACACGTAGGCGACCTGCTTCCCATCCGGCGACCAGATCGGCGCGTTCTGCGGATCGGTGTCGTTGGTGATGGGCGTGCCCTTGCCGCTCGCGAGATCCACGGTCCAGATGTCGTTGTTTCCGGTCCTCGGATCGACACGCATCACAACCGCGCGAGTGGCGTCGGGAGATATGTTGGGCTGGTTATAGAAGCCAGGCTCTCCAACCTTGCTGACCACTTTGCCCGCGCGATCGTAGACGGTGAGCTGCCGCAGCTGGGGACGAGGCACGGCGATGACGAAGCGCTCGCCGTCACGGCTGACGCTGGCGTTTCCCGGGCCGATGCCAGGCGCGATGTCGGCTGACGGCTTGAACAGCACTTGCGGCTTGCCGAACTTCGGAGTGGCGCCGCTGGTCACCTCTACCACCATGACGGCGCGATCGGCCCCCAGGTAATAAAGCTCCTTGCCGTCCTTACGCCAGAACACCATTCCCGCGCCGCCCTGATCGGAGATCTGCCATGGACCAGCCGCCGGCGCCCCACCGGGAGTCGCGGCTGGATCGAAGGGAACCGCGTACACCTCGAGGCGACCCGATACGTTTGAGGTGAAGGCTGCGATGCGGCTGTCAGGCGAGAGACGCGGACCTTGGTTTTGCGACTTGTTGCGGAGGATCTCGATCGGTTTCCGCTCGCCACTCCCTGCCAGCGGCAGTGCATACACACCTCCGCCAGAGAGGTCGGTTGAGAAGTAAGTTAGGTACTTCCCGTCCTGCGACCAGTCGGTGAGCGTCATCGGCGCGGAGCCTTTGTAGAGCAGCTCGTCCTCGCCCTGAGCGTTCGAGGCTTTTCGATAGACACCGAAATACCCGTCACGCAGTGCAACGTAGGCGATCTGTTTCCCGTCTGGTGACCAGGCCGGCGAGCCAGCGTTTTCGCGCGTCTTGCTGACGGTGAGCTGGATGGCCTTGCCGCTGGCGTTGTCGATCACCCAGAGATCGCTGTTTTCCTTCTCGAGGTCGTTCTTACCGACCACGGTCCGCGTGGCATCCGGCGAGAGCACCGGCTGGTTGTAGAGGTCACGAGTCCCGACGGTGCTGACCGGCCGGCCCTGACGATCGAACAGCGTCAGCTGACGAGCGTTCATTTCCATGATTTGGGAAACGACCCTCGCGCGCTCGACGGGATCTCTGGGCAGCTGAGCCTGGCTCGCAGCCGGAGCCAGCAGCAACACGGCGCCTAACGCCGTGGTCGTGAGTGACGTCCTGTTCATCTCGACCTCCTCAACAGTTCTGCGGACAGGCCGAGACGACTTTGCCGCCTGGCAGCGTCAGCATCCGGATCAGCCCCGACCGGGAATGATCCCGGGCCCGGCTGACCTCGACGACGACCTCCTTACCGAGAGCGCCTTCGAAATCCATCTTGGTGATATCGCGGGTCCGGAAGAAGTTGGGCGGCGGCCCTTCAATCGACCAGGTCTGGCCTTGTTCTGAGCCGCTTTTGACATCCACGGCGAGGTAAATGTGAGGATTTCTCCAATCGATTTTGCTGAGCGCGCCGTTCAGCGTCACGCGATCGTTGAAGTCGAACAGCGCTGACATGTTGTGGTGCGCCCAGGCGGCCGACGAGGCCAGGAGCGCGATGGCCACACCGAGACATACACGTGTGCTGAGGCTCATGAGAGCCCTCCTTGTGCCTGAATCTACGTTCTTCCTCAAGCGAAGTTCACGGCGAACAATGAGACGGTCCGAGCCGCTGACTGGTTGGACCGCGAACGCGGGTCGGCACCTATAACAACGCGGTAAACCGTGGAAAGTTACGAAGCGCGTCGAATCGGGCGCCGAGACGCACGGATCTGAGCAGCCAGCAACGGTCCTGCCGGCCCCGTTCGAGACACGCGCGCGCGCGGTGTAAACCTCGCCCATGCCGCCTGCGCTACTCTATAGAATTCGTTTGCCCAGTGCTGACAGGGCGAGTTCCGTCGCGAATTCGGCGGTTGTGTTGCGGATGTCGAGCGTGGGATTGACCTCGACCAGATCGAGCGCAACGAGACGCTGCGAATCGGCGACGAGCTCCATGACCATGTGCGCCTCGCGATAGTCGAGCCCGCCCCTTACCGGCGTGCCCACGCCCGGGGCGTACATCGGATCGCAGGCGTCGAGATCGAAGGACACGTGAATGCCACCGGTGCCCTTCGAGGCGAGCGCGAGCGCGCGCTCGGCGATCGTCGCGATGCCCTCGCGATCGATGTCCTTCATCGTGAAGACGTGGACCCCGGACGCACGGATCTTGCCCTTCTCCTGCTCGTCGAGATTACGAATGCCGACGAGCACGGTCTGCGCTGGCGAGACCGACGGCGACGATCCGATGGACGCGAGCTCATTCGGCTCCTGGCCGAGCAGGGCCGCGAGCGGCATCCCGTGCACGTTGCCGGTGTTGGTGGTCTGCGGCGTGTTCATGTCGCCGTGCGCGTCCACCCAGATCAATCCAAGCGGATACGAGGTCACGCGACGAACGTAATCGGCGCTCGCCGCGACCGAGCCAGCCGCCAGGCTGTGATCGCCGCCGAGCACCAGCGGCAGTGCGTCTGCCTCGTGCGATCGCAGCGCGACGTCATACAAGCTGCGGCACACTCTGGCGATCTCGTTGATGTACTTCTTCGTCGGATCGACGGCCTCCGCCGTTTCGGGAATCGGTGAGGGCAGGTCGCCCTGATCGCTGATCGCGTATCCGAGCTCGGAGAGGCGATCGCTGAGGCCGGCGATGCGGAATGCCGAGGGGCCCATGTCCACGCCACGGCGTGCACCGCCGAGATCCAGAGGTACCCCGATGATGTGAACGGATTTCACTTGATCTTGTACGAGACAGAGATGCCTTCGCTCGACGGCGAGACGATGGTCGTGAAGAGACCGCCATGCTGCTGCACCGTGGCGAGGAACGGCTCCATCTCGCTCTTCTTGTTGACGACGTTGTGTGCGGTGAAGAGGCCGCCGGGGTTCAGCCGCGGGTAGACCATATCGAAGAACTTCTTGTAGTCCGGCTTCCACGCATCCAGGAAGACGAAATCGAAAGTGCCTGGCAGCTTGGGAATCTCCTTGAACGCGTCGCCATGAATCACCTGCACGACGTCGGTCAGGCCGGCAAGACGGATGTTGTCTGCCGCTTCCTTCGCGCGCTGCGGGTCGTACTCGATCGCCACAACGCGTCCGCCCGATTCTCGCGCGCCGAGACCGAGCCAGATGCCGCTGTACCCGCTGGCGGCGCCGATCTCGAGAATCGACTTTGCGCTGCGGGTAGCGATCAGCACACGCAGAAAGCGGCCATCTTCTTCCGACACGGCCAGCTGACCCTTGTCGGCAGCCTTGATCTTCTTGAGGACGGATTCGATCTGCGGCGTGAGGGCCCCGGATAGCCGCTGTTGCGCCGCCGGTGCAGCGAGTAACGCGACGAGACCGATCACACACACGACGAGTGCGCGCATGGATGAATCTTACGTCACGCCGGCGTGACGCGCGGACACGTACGCCGCCGCGCGCTGTGCGGTCGCGCGGGCATCGGCAATGCAGTCAGGGATGCCGATGGCGCGGAAGCCGCTGCCGGTGAGGAACACGCCGGGTAGCGAGGCGAGGTGATCGTCAATCGCCGCAACGCGCTGAAGATGGCCAACCTCATACTGCGGGCTTTGACGGGTCCAGCGGAACAGACGCGTGATGATCGGCTCGCCGGTGATGCCAAGCAGATCACTCAGCTCCGTGCGAGCTGTTGAGATGAGCTCCTCGTCGCTGTCTTCGAGCCGCTGTGGATCTCTGCCGCCGCCCAAAAACCCGCGCAGCAACACGTGACCCTCGGGTGCGCGGCCTGGCCATTTCGAAGTGACCCAGGTGCCGGCGAGGAGGGCTGACCGCTCGACGCGTGGCACGACGAATCCGGTGCCCTGCATCGGATGGGCGATCTGTTCGCGCGTGTAGCCGAACGCCACAGTCGCCGTCGATGCATATGGCACAGCGTCGCAGAACGCCGCGAGCCTTGTGTCGAACGCGCGCAGCAGGGACGCGACGACGTATGCGGGCACGGCGAGGATCACCGCTCGCGCCTCGACCCGCCCGATCCCCGATTCGAGGGTTAGCGACCCGGCGCGGCGTAGCTCGGTCACGCGCGCGTCAGTACGTACGACACGAGGCATTGTCGCGAGCAGCGCGTCGATGAGTTCCCCCGTGCCGCCGGGCAGCGACACGAAGGCGCCGCGCGGCGACGGCGTCGCGTGCAGCGCGCGAAAGGCCCGCAGCACGCTGCCCGATTGCCGCTCGGCCTCGAGCAGCCGCGGGAAGAGCGCGCGCATCGACAGACGTTCGACGTCGCCGGCGTGGATGCCGGCGAGCAGTGGCTCGGCCAGGTAGTCCACGGCCTCCTCGCCGAATCGACGCCGTACGAATGCGCCGATCGATTCGTCTTCGTCGCCCCGGTGGCCGGGGATGAACAGCTCGCCCGCGAGCCGGAGCTTGCCGCCGAAGGTGAACAGCGACGAGCGGGCCAGCGCGCTGAATCGCAGCGGAAACCCCAGGAACGATCCTTCAGCCAGCGGGTGCAGCCGACCTTCGCGCAGCACGTACGCCGTACGCGGCGTCAGCGTCGAGATGAGCCGATCGCCGAGGCCGAGCTCGCGGCAGAGCGCGACCGCCGCAGGCTTCTGTACTAGCATCGAATCCGGCCCGCCATCGATCACCCAGCCATCGGTGCGCTCGGTGGTGATGACGCCGCCCGCGCGCGAGCCGGCCTCGAGGACGACGACGGACAGGCCGCGCTGGAGCAGCTCGTAGGTTGCCGCGAGACCGGCGATGCCGCCGCCGACGATCGCGACGTCAACCGTCGCCAACGACATACCTAATGACGGCGCGAGGCCGAATGGACGTACTGGGCAAGCATCTGCACGTGCTCGACTGGTGTGGATGGCAGGATGCCATGACCGAGATTGAAGATGTGACCCGGACGGTTGCCGATGCGAGCGAGCACACCGTCCGTTTGTTGCAACATGCGCGCAGGAGGGCCGAGCAACAACGTTGGATCGAGATTCCCCTGCACACCGCGATCGGCGCCGATGCGCGTCCAGGCCTCGTCGATCGGGATGCGCCAGTCCACGCCAATGACGTCGCCGCCAGCTTCACGCAGCTCTTCGAGGATCGCCGCCGTTCCCGTACCGAAGTGAATGGTCGGGACCCGCTGCTTGACTGCGTCGAACAGAGGACGCGTGTGGGGAAGCGCGAATTCGCGATAGTCGGAGGCGCTCAGCACGCCGACCCACGAGTCGAACACCTGCACCGCATCCACGCCCGCTTCGATCTGCGCCACGAGGTAATTCGAAACGATCGACGACAGCTTTTCGCAGAGGCGATGCCACGCCTCGGGATGCCCGTACATCAGCGCCTTGGTTTTCGCGAACGTGTTCGAGTGCCCCCCTTCGATCGCGTACGAAGCCAGCGTGAACGGCGCGCCGGCAAAGCCAATCAGCGGGACGCGGCCGCGCAGCTCCGACTGGATCTGGCGGACGGCCGTCAGCACGTGCGCCAGCGCCTCGCGAGGCTCGAACACGCGCAGGCGGTCGATGTCAGCGGGCTCGTTGATCGGCCGTTCGAGCTGCGGTCCCTCGCCTTTGATGAAGTCGAACGGAAGTCCCATCGGCTCGAGCGGCAGGAGGAGGTCGGAGAACAGGATGGCGGCATCCAGATCGACCCGTCGTACCGGCTGCAATGTCACTTCGGTCGCCAGGTCAGGCGTCCGGCAGATGTCGAGTAGGGAATGGCGTTCGCGAAGGGCACGGTATTCCGACATGTATCGCCCCGCCTGGCGCATGAACCAGACAGGCGTCCGGTCAACCGGCTCGCGGCGGCAGGCTTTTAGGAAGCGGGATTCAGTCACGCACGGGCACGGTCAGCAGATCGCGCGCCAGCGTGACGAGCTCATCGAGCCATAACGGCTTGTAGCGCAGCTCGGCGCCGAGCGCGCGGATTTCCTCGGATTGGGCTTCGGCCAGGTAGTAGTCCCCGGTGACGATGGCCACTGGCGTTTGCGCGAGGCCAGAAATCGTGCGGATCGACCGTAAAAGCTGAAGTCCGCTGGTCAACGGCATCCGTAGATCCAAGATGATGGCGTGCGGACGGTGAACTCTGGCCAGATTCAAACCGTCGTCAGCGGTGTGCGCGGCCCAGACTTCATAGCCTTCGAGACGCAACATCCGTGAAAACAGGTTCGTGACACTCTTATCGTCGTCGACGATGAGCACGCGAGGCGCGGTTGCGCCATCTGACGGGGACACTGGCTCATTGTGGAGCCCGGCCGAAAACCCGTCAAGTGAGGTAATCGTGTTATATTCTGGCCCCCTCGGCCGTAGTTACGGCCGATTCCTGCGCCGCCCGCCTGCCGAGTCTCGCGTGGCTGGGCGTCAACGCCGTGGTATGTCGACGCGTCGGAGGTTTTGTTGAGCCCTATCCTCGTGCGGCCCGTGCGCGAGCAGCTCGAGCACGATCGGGTTATCCGCCTGCTCCAAGCGAAGTACAAGAGAAAGTTCGAAGTCGCCATCAATCCGGGGAACGAGCAGACGGCGCCCGTTGGGCCGGCCGAGTCGCCGTGGTACCCCGACCTGGTGCTGCTGGCGTCGGAACGTACGCGCAAGCTCGTGGGCGTGGTCGAGGTCGAGACCTCCGAGTCGATCAATCACCTCGAGGCGATGTCGCAGTGGAAGACATTCTCGAGTCTGAATGTTCAGTTTCATTTGTACCTACCGCTATCGGGCGTCGATAGTGCCCGCCGGCTCTGCGCCGATCATCAGATCGTGACCACCGAAATCTGGGCGTATCACGTCATTGGCGACCAGATTCGTTTCACGCCAGTGCAGCGTGCGCCGCAAGCAGTGGACGGAAAGGGACGGTCGGCGTCCGAGACGCGCGAACCTGCGGCGCCGGCCAAACCAGTGGCCGCAAAACCCGCAGCGTCATCGCGCGGCGCGGTGTCGCGACCGCGGACGGCCCGTCCCGTTGCGAAGTCGGCGGCGAGATCCACCGCGCGTTCCAAGCCGCGAGCCGCGGCTGCGCGTACCAAGAGTTCGGCGGCATCGAGGCGCGGTGACAAGACCGCGTCCCGCAAGGCAACAGCCTCCAAGGCTGTGAAGCGCAAGTAGTCTGTGCCGTTCCTGCGAGTCATTCGCGACAAGCGCGGCTACGAAACCACTTATCTGATGCACCTGTATCGCGACGGGTTGCGTCAGCGCTCGAAGATCCTGTACATGTTCCGCACGCCAGGCGGGGCACGCGTCGGCCGCGATCCGCTCGAGCCTGACGTGCTTCGTCAGATCGAATCGCAGTATCCCGACATCCAGTTCAACTGGGCGATGGTTCGTGAGAGCCAGCAGGTAATCGAAACGTCGGCCGAGCCTCGGAGGCGGAGGCCACGACGCGAAGACGAGACGCCCGCGGTCGCGGTCGCGTCCCCGCCGCCCATCGCGCCTGTGTCGCCGCCACCGGCACCGGTCGCCGCTGCACCACCCCGTCTCGCCATTCCTTCCGTGATCGAAGGCGCCACACCAGACGAACGCATTGCGTTTCTCGCGCACTGGCATCCGATCATTCGCGAACGCATTCCGCACCGGACATCGGATCCCGGGAGACAGGAAGCGCTCAACGCGCTCACTGCTCGCCTGAATCCCGCCAACTGGACCGACGCGGACGAGATCACCGCTGGTCTGCAGCAGGCAGCCGAAGCGCTCGAACGGCTCTCGCACGTGTTTGCCAAGCGACGACGTCGCGGCCGGCGGAAGCCAAAAGAGCCGCGCCCGTCCGATTCAGCACCTTCCGGATCGTGATCGATTGGATTGCCTCGGTTGTCACGCACCTGTCCACGCTGGGGGCGTGGGGAGCTGTGCTGTTCGTCGGCCTGTACATCGTCGCGTCGGTGACGATGGCGCCCGCGTTCATCCTGACGTTCGCGGCCGGTGCGGTATGGGGATTATGGAGGGGATCAATCCTGGTCTACCTCGGTGCCGTGCTGGGGGCGTCGGCGGTGTATTTCGTCGCGGGCAAGCTCGTTCGTTCTCGTGTGATTCGTTGGCTCGATCGCGATCCACGCGTCGCCGCTGTGCGCCGTGCGGTGACCGAGCAGGGCGTGTGGATCATGTTTTTACTGCGGTTGTCGCCGCTGGTCCCGTTCGTTCAACTGAACTACGCCCTGGTCTTGAGCGGCGTCCGTTACCGTGACTATCTGATTGCCACGGTCGGGATGTGGCCGACGATCGTCATGTACGTGTATTACGGGAAGGTGGTCGGGGACGTCGCGGCGCTCGCCGCCGGCGTGGCGCCGGAGCGCGGACCGGAATATTACATCCTGCTGGCCCTGGGGCTCGTCGCCACGGTCGTGGCGACGACGATGGTCACCCGCGCGGCGAAGCGGGCGATGGCGGCCTAGCGAACCGTCGTTCGATATCGTTGACCTTGTCGAGCCGCCGCTGATGGCGCTCCTCGCCGGAGAACCTGGCCGCGAGAAACGCTTCCGAGATCTCGAGCGCGAGCGCGCCGCCGATGACGCGCGCGCCCAGACACAACACGTTCATATCGTCGTGTTCGACCGCCTGATGCGCGGTGTAGGTGTCGTGGCACACCGCCGCACGAATGCCGGGAAATTTGCTGGCCGCAATTGACACGCCGGCCCCGCTCCCACAAACGATGATGCCGCGCTCGGCCTGCCGGTCGCGGAGGGCGACGGCGACCGCTTCGGCAGAATCGGGATAATCGACCGGCGCGGCCGAGTGGGTCCCGAGATCGAGGATATCGTGGCCCTGTTGAGCCAGTTTTGCCGCTAATTCCTGCTTCAGCACATACCCTGCGTGGTCAGCACTGAGGGCAATTCGCATAGGTATAATCTATCGCATGCGCACTACAGCTATGCTTCTGGCCGCGGGGCTTTTCGGCCTGCTGACGGCGGTGTCTTCGTCGTCGCCTGTCGCGCATGCGCAGGCGCCCGCCGCCCAGCCGCAGGGGCAGCAGACTCAACCCACGTTCCGGGTCAGCGTCGATCTCGTCACGACCGACGTTATCGTTCGCGATCAAAAGAGCGACCAGTTCGTCGCTGACATCAAAGCCGACGAGTTCGAAGTGTTCGAGGACGGCGTCAAGCAGCAGATCGCGTCGCTCGTGCTCACGCACGGGGGACGGGTCTACAACGTGCAGAGTCCGCCGCCGCCCCCGGTGCAGGAGGGCATTATCCTGCCGCGGAACCGGCCGACCAACGACGCGGCCGGCCGCGTGTTCCTGCTCTTCATCGACGACCTCCATCTCGATTTCCGCAGCACGCCGCGCGCGCGCGATTTGATCAAGCGCATGATGCGTCTGCTGATTCACGAAGGCGACATGTTCGGCATCGTGAGCACGGGCACATCGTCTATCTCTGAGCAGCTCACCTACGATCGTCAGATTCTCGAATCGGCCATCGCACGCGTGACCGGAGGCGGGCTGCGCGCCAAGGAGATCATCGAGGGCATGCAGGGCTCGCAGGGGCCGACCGAACTGCGGCACCGCGCGCACGTCGCGTTCTCCACCGCATACGATCTGATGCGCAACCTGGAGAAGCTGCAGAATCGCCGCAAGGCCGTCATCTACTTGAGCAGCGGCTACGATTTCAACCCGTTCGAGACCTCGCGGCTCGAGGAGCAGGCGCGGCGCATGCACCTCGGTGGCACGGATGACAGCGGCAACACGACGTCAGGCGTCGATCAGTTGCTGACCGATCCGTTCTATCGCACGCAGCAGAGCAGCCAGCTGCTGGCCGAGGCCGACCTAGTGCGCGAGCTCTCGGAGCTGACGCGCGCCGCCAATCGCGCCAATGCCACCATCTACACGATCGACCCGCGCGGCCTGATCGCCGGCCAGGATCTCGATGACGAGGTGCCCACTCAGGAGTGGAACGCGTACGTGCGCGACACGCAGGACAGTCTGCGCGTGCTGGCTGAAGAGACCGGGGGCATCGCCGTCGTCAATCAGAACGATTTCGACAAGGCGCTGAAGCGCATCGATGCCGAAACGAGCGACTACTACGTGCTTGGCTATTACTCGTCGAATCCCGATCCGCTCCGGCGCATCCGCAGGATCGAGGTCAAGACGACGCGGCAGGGGCTGAACGTCTACGGGCGCACGGAGTACGCGCTGCGTCTGCCGCCGCCGGCGTCGACTCGATAGATGTAGTGTCCGACCTTAGGCGGACCTACAAGTGGTCCGGCTAAAGCCGGACACTACGATCACGCGGGCCGCGTCGTCGCTGGAAGACGCGGCCGCACCGTCTCGAACACCGTCATCACTTCCGACACAGCTCGGGGCAGGCGGCTCATCTTCGGATAGAGCCAGCCGGTCTGACGTTCGAGTTGCACACCGCTGATTCGGCTGCAGAACAACTGCTTGCTCTTCACGTCTGCGGCCGCGGCCTGCCAGGGGATGATGCTGATGCCGAGGCCGTTGCGCACCATCGCCTTGATGATCTCGACGTTCTCCGTCTCCATGATGATTTCGGGCGCGATGCGCTCACGGGAAAAAAAGCCCTCCACCGTGCGGCGCGTGATCGATCCGGTCTCGAAGAGCACGAACGGCTGACGGTCGAGATCGGTCGGCGCCACGTGCTTCTTTTTCGCGAGGGGATGCGCCGGATAGGTCACGAGCAACAGCTCCTCGCGCAGAACCGGCACCGACACCAGGTCGGCGGCTTCGACCGGGAGCGTCAACAGGCCGAGGTCCCCCGCGCCGGCGCGTAGCATCGCAATCGACCGCTCGGCGCTGCCGACCGTGACCTTGAGGTCGAGGTGCGGATGGATGCGGCGCATTTCTGCGAGCAGCGTCGGAAACACATAAAGACACACCGTCATGCCTCCGACCAGGCGGATGGTGCCTTTGAGCGATTCGCGGGTATCGCTGATCGTGGCGACGGTATCGTGCAGGTCCTGAAACACCCGATGGCTCAACTGCAGCAGCGATTCGCCGGCCGGGGTGATGCGGATGCGGCGGCCGATGCGATGGAAAACCGGCTCGCCGAGCTCGTCCTCGAGCAAGAGGATCTGACGGCTGATGGCGGATTGCGAGACGTGCAGCTTTTCGCCCGCGGCCGTGAATGAGCCGCTGTCGGCAATCGCGCGGATGATCTCGAGCTGCCTGAGGTCCATGCGGTCAGCATACATTTGCGACGCGCATGGGTTCAACGGGAACGATGTGGATGGTCGATAGAGCGAAGGAGCGCTATCGAGCGCGGGCGCGTCCGACCCGTTCGACTCGCTTCGCTCCCTCAGGGTGAATCGCGGCCGGTGGCAGCGCGGCCCGCGTGCGGTCGATTGCCTGCTCGAGATAGTCCCCATCCATCTCGACGCCGATGAAGTTCACGCCCAGTTCCGCACACGCGACGGCCGTGGACCCGATACCGAGGAACGGGTCGGCGACGAGGCGGGCGCGCTGGAGTCCATGGAGACGCAGGCACATCTCCGGGAGCTTTGGCGGGAAGGTCGCCGGGTGCGGCCGGTCCTTCTCGCGGCTTTGAATCGTTTCGTACGGGATAAACCACGTATTACCGCGGCAGCGGACACCCGATGCGGCCGTTCGCCATCGCCCGACGTTCGACTGGTCCTGGTAGCGCACGCCGATGGCCTGTCGATCGAGCGGCGTCTCTCCCGACGCGGAGAAGTGGAACACGAACTCGTGGCAATCGTGGACGAAGCGACGGCTGTTGATCGGCTTGTAGTGACCGACGGCGAGGTCGTCATCGAGATTGGCGCGTGCGCCAGCGAGCGCTTTCTCGATCGCGATCGACTTGATCCAGTGAAAGGTGTTCTGCAGCCGTAGGTATGGTCTGACCGCCTGCGCGATATCGATGGCCGTCCAGGGGTCGGTCGGTTTTGCGCCGACATTCAAGAACAAAGAGCCATCAGGCGCGAGGACTCTGACGACCCGCTGAATCCACTCAGCGGTCCATTTGAGGTAGTCGCCGCGTGGCATCGTGTCGTCATAGCTGCGATACCTGATACCCAGGTTGTACGGCGGCGAGGTGACGATCACGTCCACGGATCGCTCGGGCAGCTGACTCAGCACGTCGAGGCAGTCGCCCAGATAGAAACGAAAAGAGGCGCGACCGGATTTGAGTGTGGTGTGAGGACCGACGGATCGTGGCACCAGGGCGATTGTACCCGCGCGTGGGCGCGCGACGCGCGAGAGCGCTGGCTTACGATGCTCTCGAGACAGCCACCGCGCCCGCGGTGACAGGCGTGAGGTGCTCGGGGATCGTGTGGTTACGCCGATGCCCGTGGAGCTCGCATTGGGTACCTTTCTCTTCCACGTAAGAGACTTCTCGACTCGTCGCCAACTCGCGATAGCGGCCGATCACGCATCCACACGAGAGAGTTCGAAACCCCAGGAGTCGTACCAGGCTCATGGCCGTATCCTCTGTGCCGATCACAAAGCAATCTGTGTACCGTGATAGTCGAGCTCGAAAAACCTCGACGCTTCACAAAGTCCAACGAAAACCTCGCGGGATCTGAACACGCGAACGTCCTGATCGAGACACGTCGTGTGTCGTCGCGGAGCACACCCCGAGTGTCAGGTGCCGGCACTTGGATCGGATTCAATGGATTGGACTCCGCGCGCGAACTTCGTCAGTGGCCGCCTCTGCTCGTACGGTTTCGCACGCTGGCACACGGAGTCGTGAGCCGGGAAGCCGGTGACGCGTGGTGACGACGCCGTTCGACTACGTTTTCGCCGGCGGGTGTTCCGATCTGAGAGCGCGATAGCTTTCCAGTTCGACCGCGCGCTGGCGTGCGGCCGCTCCGCGAGCGCGAACCAGGCGAACGAGAAACGCGACGTGGAGCAGTACCAACGCGATCAGTTGCACGCGCGTCGGTGAAGGCAGGAGCGCCGGTATCAGGTTGATGACGGTGGCGCAGATGAAGACCAACGTGAATAGCGGATCGATGCCGCCGCCAGGCAACGCGGGGCCGACCTTCATCGCGGTCGTTTCCCATCGCGGGCCATCTTCGCGCGATTCGTAATAGACCTGCACGTATCTACCGATACGCTCAACGCCCACGTGCAGCGCGTGAATCGCCTCGAAGCCGGCGACGAGGACGGCGAGCGAGAAGAGCGAGGCGAGTGGGACGTCACTGACAAAAAGTAGCTGACACGCAAGGGCAGCCCAGCCAAGAAGTGTCACAGGCAAGAGGACGATTCTGGTCGTGCCGCGGCTCGAAATCGTTTGTCTGAGTATGGTGAACTCGGATTCGGGGAGGCTCATCGAGTGTGGCACCTTTCTTGGAAAGGCCCGTGAATGGCAACGGTCGGTATCCCGGGCGTCGTCAAAACCCTTGCGAACTAAGAATTGTTTGCTAGAATGCCGATACCTCTTCTAACCACCGTCTTTCCAATGAGTTGCTGCGCGTGATGTCGATGCGACCGACCATGATCCGCCGAGTCCTGTGCCTTCTGGCTACCGTTTTCGTCATTGGCCTGCCGTCCGACACCTTCGCTGGCCAGCAGTCGTCAACCCGGTCGTCTGGCACATCCACGAAGAAACTCAGCCTAAAGAGGACCCCGGCGTCGTCACGGTCGTCTTCGACGTCCGCTCGGAAGCGCCGCGCCGCGCGCGCCGCGTCCGCCGCACGGGCGATTCGCGAGGCGCAGGAGCCCCGGTTCAAGCTCGACGCGTCCGGAGCGCTGGTGCCAGATGTGCGGGCCGAGGCCGCCATTATCTACGACTCGGCCACGGGCAAGGTGCTCTGGGAGTCGAACTCGAACAATCAGCGGTCGATCGCCAGTATCACCAAGGTCATGACCGCGGTCGTGTTTCTCGAAAATTCACCGGATCTCTCTGAATCAGTCGTCGTCGACCGGTCCGATGTCCGCGCCGCATCCACCACATATCTCCGCGCCGGCTACACCGTGACCAAGGGCGACCTGCTGCACCTGACGCTCATCGCCTCGGACAACGCCGCCGCTCGTGCCTTGGCGCGCATCTCGCCGTATGGCTCGTCTGGATTCATCGTCCGGATGAACGAGAAGGCCAAGGATCTCGGCCTCGCCAACACGCACTACGAGGATCCGTCAGGCCTGCTCGCTGCGAACGTGTCGTCGGCGTACGACATGGCCAAGCTCATCACCTTCGTCTCCGGTGACGAGCGCATCGCCGGCGTTATGCGCAAGCAGAATTACCAGGTGGCTGCCGGCCGTCGCATGATCAACATCCACTCGACGAACCAGCTGGTAATGCGTGGTGATGTTGACGTACAGGCTGGCAAGACCGGCTTCATTCACAACGCCGGATACTGCCTGGCGACGCTGTTGAAATTGCCGCAGGGACCGCAGATCGCGGTCGTCGTGCTCGGCGCGAAGTCAAACGCCGGACGCTTCTGGGAAACCCGTCACTTGTTCAATTGGTTCTCGACGAAGGCTCAGGGTCTGCTTGGCGTCGCGCCGGTTGAAGCCTCGGAACTGAAGCCCGCCACCGCGAATTAGTTCCGTAGGGGCGACGACACAGCGTCGCCCTCCCCGTTACGACGTATATCCGCGCTGCATTGCCGCCGCATCGAGCGGCAATGTGGCGACGCTGTCCACGATCGGCATCACCGGCCTGGTCGCGCGGCGGCCGTCGTACGCCTTCAGATACCTCTGACACACGTCGCACGCGTAGACGCGATACTTGCCGTCGGTCGTCGCAAACGACGTGATACGCGACCGGTCGCTGTTGCGGCAGTAGGGACAGGTCAGCGACTCGAACTTCCATCGCAGCGAGCACCGCCCGCAAATCAGGTGGCGTTCGGCTGAGGGCATGATGACCGCGAGATCGGGCTCGCCTCCGCACAGCGCGCAGTGCGCGTGGGTCCAGTTCGCCAGTTCGGGACGCTGCTGAAGGACTTCCGCGCATCGCGAGAGGAACGGACGCATCGCGAGCGCGATCACCTGACCGAGCGCGGTGTCGTCGCCCAGATCGCTGGCGGGCACCGCGGCGACACCGGCGACCGCGAGCTGGCGCTCCGACGCGGCGCGATACCAGCTGCCGACCGTGGCCAGCAGTTGCATGTCGCGACCGAGCGATTGCGCCTTGTCGTAATCCGCCTGTTCGAGTGCGCCGAAGCGACGAAGAACGTCCGCGGTCTGCCGCACCATCAAACGAAGATCGCTAAGATCGAGCGGGATGTCCTCGAATCGGAGGAGTGGGCGCGCTTCCGTCTGATGACGCCGAAGCGTATCGGGCGAGAGATCGAGCATCGGAAGCGTTACGCGACCCTGGATCCGGCGCAGCAGCGCCAGCAGTTCGAGGTGCATGTCGACGGCGCCCGTCAACTCCGGATGCTGCTCGCGAATCGACTGGAGTTCCAGCGCTTCTCGCGACTCGGACCGGGGAGGTCGGGGGGGCCGAGCGGCCGAATCAGTCACCATGCGATCATAACGCAGTGCGGATCCTGATGATTGGTTCCGAGGCGCTGCCGTTCGCGAAAACCGGCGGATTAGCTGATGTTCTTGGAGCCTTACCCAAGGCGTTGACACGTCTCGGACACACCGTCGATCTCGTAGTCCCGCGCTATCGGGGCATCAATGTCGGGCCGGCGTCGGCGTCGATTCGCGTCGCACTCGGCGGCCAGGTTGATGATGCGGAGATATCGACACTCGAGAGTGACGGCTTACGCACGATCTTCGTTGGACATAACACTTACTTCGATCGGGAGTATCTGTACGGCGCCGCAGATCGTGACTACCCAGACAACCCGGAACGCTTTGCGTTCTTCTGTCAGGCGGCGCTCAATTGGGCAGCCACGACGGGTCGTGGCTACGATGTAGTACACGCGCACGACTGGCAGACGGGACTTGTGCCTGTGCTGCTGAATCGTGCGGAGACGACACAGTCTGCACGTACGCCTACCGTGTTCACGATTCACAACCTCGCGTATCAGGGCGTCTTCGACGCGAGTTGGTTACCGCGTCTCGGTCTCGGATGGGAGTTCCTGCGCGTGGACGCGATGGAGTACTGGGGTCGGATCAGTTACCTCAAGGCCGGGATCCTCTTCAGCGATCTCGTGACCACCGTGAGCCCGACGTACGCACGCGAGATACAGACCCCCGAATTGGGGTTTGGTTTCGATGGGATTTTGCGGCACAAATCCGCGTCCTTGGTCGGAATTCTCAACGGAATCGATTACGATCAGTGGGATCCGGACGGCGATTTGAACCTTCCGGAGCCGTACAATGCGTCAAAGTTGAGGGGGAAGGGCGCCGCAAAACGGAAGCTCCTCGAAAGCTACGGTCTCCCAGCCAAGGCCAAGGACCGGAGCCGGCCGCTCATCGGGATGATCTCGCGGATGGTCGATCAGAAGGGGTTTGACCTCATCGCGGCTCTGGTGGATGAGTTGCCGAAGCTCGGCGCCGGGATTGTCGTGCTTGGCACTGGCGATCGTCGGTACGAGGATATGTGGCGCGATCTGGCTGCGAAGCACCCGACGGCGATCGCGGCGCGGATTGGGTTCGATGAGGCGCTGGCACATCTCATCGAGGGCGGTTCGGATATTTTCCTGATGCCCTCCCGATTCGAGCCATGCGGCTTGAATCAGATGTACAGCTTGCGATACGGGACGATCCCAGTCGTCAGGGCTACGGGGGGACTGAACGATACGGTGCTCGATGTCGACCCGGAGACGTGCCGGGGCACCGGGTTTCGTTTCGTGGAGTACACGCCGGCGGCGCTCCTCGGTGCGATTCGGCGGGCGCTGGCCGCGTTTGGCAACCGACCGCTCTGGCGACGCATCCAAAAGGCAGGGATGCGCCAGGATTTTTCGTGGGACGCGTCGGCACGGGACTACGTTGACGTTTACGAGCGCGCACGCCGCGTGAGGGTTTAGGGAGGCAGGGGAGATAACGATGGCATCCGAAAAGGTCAAGACGTTCACTGACAGCAACTTCGATGATGAGAAGAAGAGCGGCGTCGTGCTCGTGGACTTCTGGGCGGAGTGGTGTGGTCCGTGTCGTCGGCTGGGCCCGACCGTAGACGCGCTCGCGACGGAGTTCGACGGACGTGCGACGGTTGCGAAGTTGAACGTGGACGAGAATCCCACGATCCCTGAGCGGTATGCTGTCCGCGGTATTCCCACGTTGCTGCTTTTCAAGGAAGGCGAGCTCACCGAGACAATCGTCGGTCTGCGCGGCAAGGAAGACATCGCCAAGCTGATCGAGCGCCACCTCGGAGGCTGACATGGCAGCGCGCGCCGATCGCAGGGTCGTCATCATTGGATCGGGGCCGGCCGGTCTCACCGCGGCTCTTTACACGGCGCGCGCCAATCTCGCGCCGCTGCTCGTCGAGGGACTGGAAGCCGGCGGTCAGCTCATGCTGACGACGATGGTCGAGAACTGGCCGGGGTTCCGTGACGGCATCATGGGCCCCGATCTGATGACCGAGATGCGCGCGCAGGCCGAGCGCTTCGGCACCGAGATCATGCAGGGCAACGTCATGCGCGTCGACCTGCAGCATCGGCCCTTCACGATTGAATTCGCCGGCGGTGAGAAGGTCACGACCGACGCGCTGATCATCGCGACCGGCGCATCGGCGAGGTGGCTCGAGATCGGATCAGATCGAAAGCTCTCCGGACACGGCGTCTCCACCTGCGCCACCTGCGACGGGTACTTTTTCAGGGGCAAGCCCATCGCCGTCATCGGCGGGGGGGACTCGGCGATGGAGGAAGCGATCTACCTCACCAGATTCGCCTCCAAGGTCTCGGTCGTCCATCGGCGCGATACGCTCCGCGCGTCGAAGATCATGCAGGACAAAGCAATGGCCAATCCCAAGATCGAGTTCATCTGGGATTCGGAGGTTGCCGAGGTCAAGGACGGCTCCAACGGTGAAGTGATCAGCATCATCATCCGCAATCTGAAGACCGGTCATCTCAGCGAGTTGCCGCTCGACGGCGTATTCATTGCCATCGGCCACACACCGAACACGTCGCTCTTCGCCGGACAGATCGAGCTGGATGCCAACGGCTACATCAACACGCATCTCGGTTCGAAGACCAGCGTGCCTGGTGTGTTTGCGGCCGGCGATGTTCAGGATCACATCTATCGCCAGGCCATCACTGCGGCTGGATCGGGTTGCATGGCCGCCCTCGACGCCGAGCGCTACCTCGAAGGATTGCACGACAGCTCTGTTGAAGCTGCCGGAACGGCCGCTCACGCCAGTTGAACGAACTGCTCTTCCTCGTCGATAGCGCGTACAACCGCGTGTCGTGGCACGGGACGAACCTGCGAGGTTCGATTCGCGGCGTGTCGCCGCGCCAGGCGGCGTGGCGACCGGGCCGCGGCCGCCACAATATCTGGGAGCTCGTCGTCCATGCGGCGTACTGGAAGTACGTCGCCTGGCGGCGGCTGACCTCGTCCTCGCGCGGATCGTTTCCGCTCGACGGCTCGAACTGGTTCCAGCGGCCTCAGGACGCGACGCTCGCGGCGTGGCGATCGGACATCGCGCTGCTCGAGCAGATGCATCGCACGTTGCGATCCGCTGTCGCCGAGCTCAATCCTCGCGATCTCAATCGACAGCCGGCAAAGGGGAAAACGACCAAGCGTGCGCTGGTAACCGGCGTGGCGGCGCACGATCTCTATCACGCCGGACAGATCCAGCTGCTCAAACGGCTCGCGCCCCGCTGAGGCCGCCATGTCACCACACGTCGAAGCCATCGCAGACGAATTCACACGCTACAAAGCGCTGGGCGAAGCGGCCATCGCCCAGCTCGACGATGACGAGCTGGGGCTGATCGGCTCGGACGGTGGCAATTCCATCGTCGCCATCGTCTGGCACGTTGCGGGTAACCTCGAGTCGCGCTTCGCTGACTTTCGCACGAGCGACGGCGAGAAGCCGTGGCGCGATCGCGACGATGAGTTCGTGCTACGAACCGTCACGAAATCGGCGCTGCTCGAAAAATGGGAACGCGGATGGCGTGCCGTGTTGGCGGCGATCAGCGAACTTACCGATGCCGATCTCCTGCAGCCCGTCACGATCCGGCGCCAACAGCTGCGTATCGACCAGGCGCTGCAGCGGTCACTGGCGCATACCGCGTATCACATCGGCCAGATCGTGTTTCTGGCGAAGCAGATTCGCAGCGGCGGCTGGCGGTGTTTGAGTATTCCGTTAGGCGGGTCGGCCGCACACAACGCGCGCGGGGCCGACGAATCAGCGAAGGCGCACACCCGGATGCTGGACCAGTCTCACTCGATCCAGCCGCCGCCGACGACCACATCCTCGTCGTAGAACACGACCGCCTGCCCTGGCGTCACCGCAGACTGGGGATCGTCGAACTCGAACTCCGCCCGATGGTCGTCGAGTGCGCGCACGCGTCCTGCCGCGGCACGATGACGATGGCGGATCTGGGCGGAGGCGGGGAGCCAGCCTGACGGAGCATCGACCGAGACCCAATTCACGTCGGACGCGGTGAGCGTCGTGCGCTCGAGTGCCGACCGCGGGCCGACCGTTACGTCGCCGGACTCGGCGTCGATCTTCACGACGTAGAGGGGTATGCCCGTCGCGATCCCGAGGCCCTTGCGCTGCCCGATCGTGAATCGGTGCACACCCTCATGCGCGGCGAGCGTCCGGCCCTGGTCGTCCACAATCGCGCCGCCGCGCACATCGCCGCTGCGGCGGGCGACGAACGCCGCATAGTCGCCATCGGGTACGAAGCAGATCTCCTGGCTATCCGGCTTGTCGGCGACGGCCAGTCCAAGACGATGGGCCTCGGCGCGGACGGCCGGCTTCGACAGCGATCCCACCGGGAAGACTGCGCCCGCCAGTTGCTCCTGCGTCAGCGAGAACAAGAAATACGACTGGTCCTTGCCGCGATCGACGCTGCGCTTGAGCAGCCATCGGCCCACCGGAGTCCGCTCGATGCAGGCGTAATGTCCCGTCGCGACGGACTCCGAGCCGAACCCGCGCGCGCGCTCGAGCAGCGTGGAGAACTTCACATCGCTGTTGCAGTGCGCACAGGGCAGCGGCGTGCGGCCAGAGGCGTACTCGTGAACGAAGTTGGAGATGACCGTCTCCTGAAACCGCTCCTCGAGATTCAGAATGTAATGTGGGAAACCGAGCGTCGAGGCAACACGGCGTGCGTCATTCAGGTCGTCGAGCGTGCAGCAGGAGCCGAAGTGGCCCTTATCCTGGGAATAGAGCTGCATGGACAGACCAATGACGTCATGACCCTGCTCGGTGAGCAGGGCCGCGGCGACAGAGGAGTCGACGCCTCCGGACATCGCGACAACGATGCGCATTTACGCTCGGACAGGAGTTCGGGTCAGGTTGCGCAGCTTTTCCACGATACCCGGCAGCACGGCAATGACCCGATCGATCTCGGTCTCGGTATTCCCCGCGCCCAGGCTGAAGCGAAGCGAGTTCTGCGTCCGGTGCGGCGGAAAGCCCATGGCCTTCAGCACGTGTGACGGCTCGAGTGTCCCCGACGAACACGCCGACCCAGTCGAGACCGCCACACCCTCGAGATCGAGGGCGATGAGGAGCGACTCTGCTTCGGTGCGATCAAAGCTGATGTTCGTCGTGTTGGGAACGCGCGGCGAACGTACACCGTTCAGTGCGGTCCCGGTCACGCTTCTGAGAATGCCGTCCTCGAGACGATCGCGCAGGGCGGCCAGCCGCCCCGCCTCGGAGTCCATTTTGGCGATCGCCTCGCGCGCGGCCACGCCCATCCCGGCAATGCCGGCGACGTTCTCTGTGCCGGCGCGGCGGCTGCGCTCCTGTTTGCCGCCGGTCAGCGGCGGCTGCAGTCGAACCCCACGCCGGATCCACAACGCCCCGACGCCCTTCGGGCCGTAGAACTTATGTGCCGAGATCGACAGCAGGTCCACGCCGAGGGTCTTGACGTCGGTCGGAATCTTGCCCGCCGACTGCACTGCATCGGTATGGAATAGCGCGCGGCGCTCCCGGGCAATCGCGGCCAGCTCAGGGATGGGCTGCACGGTGCCGATCTCGTTGTTGGCGTGCATTACCGACACAAGGGCGGTGTCGTCGGTGATCGCTAACCGCAGGGTGTCCGGCGACACGATGCCCGTCTCGTTAACGGGCAGGAGGGTCGTCTTCCACCCCCGCCTGGCCAGGGCT
>Ga0111538_10002057_pt1 | contig 28348 bp, 24 predicted proteins | sample SoiMethybrSBSTD1_FD_79669 | JGI IMG/M metagenome (GOLD analysis project Ga0111538, IMG submission 79669) | Bulk soil microbial communities from a Populus tree surrounding site in Tennessee, USA - Soil MetaG P. TD hybrid SBSTD1 (version 2)... | ecosystem: Environmental > Terrestrial > Soil >... | reverse complement strand
TGGAGTTCCCAGGATTTCGTGGACAGTAGCAGCATCCGGGCGGTCGCGGAGGGCGATGTCGATGTCCACGAAGGTGAGCGCGGGGCGAGTCCGTTCGACGGACGAGTTCATCAAGGCCAATAGAGACACGTTCAGCGTGCAGGCGATGTGTCGCGTGCTCGGCGTGGCTTCCAGCGGCTACTACGAGTGGGTCACGCACCCGATCTCGAACCGGGCCCAAGAGGATGCCCGGCTGCTTCGCCTGATCCGTGCGTCGTTCACCGCGAGTCAGGGCATTTACGGCGCCCCTCGGGTCTTCCTGGACCTGCGGGAGGCCGGAGAGACCTGTAGCAAGCACCGCGTGGCCCGGCTCATGCGCGTGAATCACTTGCGCGCCCTGCACGGCTATCGCACCCGGCGCTAGTCGGTCGGGAAGCCCTCCGTCCTCATCCCGAACCTCCTGCAGCGGCAGTTCACGGTGACGCAGCGAAACAAGGCGTGGGTCACTGATATCACCTACATTCGGACCTGGCAGGGCTGGCTCTACCTCGCCGTCGTCATGGATCTGTTCTCGCGCAAGATCGTCGGCTGGTCGGCGGGGCCTACCAATCACCGTGAGCTCGTGCTCGACGCAGTGCTGATGGCTGTGCGGCGGCGACGCCCCCGCGGTACGATGATTCATTCGGATCAAGGTACGCAGTACGGGAGTGACGCGTGGCGCCGCTTCTGCCGCTCTAATCACCTGGAGCCGAGCATGAGCCGGAAAGGCAACTGCTGGGACAATGCCGTCGCGGAGTCCTTCTTCAGCAGTGTGAAGAAGGAACGCATCAAGAAGCAGATCTACAAGAACCGAGAGCTCGCCCTGAACGATGTAGCGGACTACATCGATCGCTTCTACAAACTACATCGATCGCTTCTACAATCGGATCCGCCGCCACAGTCACCTAGGCGGCGTGAGCCCAGAGCAGTTCGAAGCGGCTCAGAAACCGCGGTGACGGGGTATCCACCAAAGCCTGGGAACTCCATGCTAGGGTAGGGGCCCCGGGGACTTGCGAGATGATTGGTCAAGCGATTCAGGCTCGGTATCAGGTGTCGCGGCGGCTTGCCGGGGGCCCCTCGGGCGATCTGTATATCGCGCATGATGGCGAGTCGGGAGCTGAGGTGACCATCAAGCTTCTGCCCGCCGGCGTCGCACTCGGGGATGATTGGGTCCGCAGCCTCCGGGACGAGTTGTCGGTGACGCGCGCCATCGCTCGGATCCAAGCCAACGTGGCCATCGTGCACGACTGCGACCGCACGGCGGACGGCCGCGCCTTCATCGTGCTGGAGCCCCTCGAGGGGCGAAACCTGGCGGACCTCATCCGTGAGGAGGGCGCCCTGCCGGTCGAGCGCGCGCTGCGCCTGGCCTTCGAGATCGCCGACGGCCTTCAAGCCGCCCACAATCTCGTGCTCATCCACGGCGCGTTCGACAGCGAGCACGTGGTGGTCGGGGCGGGGGACACCGTCAAGCTTACGGGATTCGAGGTGGCACGCCTGGGCGGGGGCAGCGGGTTGACCGAGCGCTCGGACATCCAGGCCGTGGGCCTTCTGCTGATGCACATGCTCACGGGCAAGGTCCGGCCCCGGAGCGAGGATGCCGGCGCGGACCCTGAGCGATCGTTCGGTCCCCAGGTGCCCAAAGCAGTCAGAGGGCTCGTCATGAAGACGCTGGTCAGATCGCCGGAGCCACGAGCCTCTGACATGGGTTCCGTGGCCAACGCGCTGTGGGTGCAGCTCAATCGGGTGAGGGAGCACCAAATCTCCGCGATCCAGAACCCTACGCCTACAATCCGGCCGCGAGCGCCGTGGCGGACTGCGGGGATAGGCACCTTGATTGTGGCGCTCCTCGCTCTCGGCGCCTGGGCCACCTGGTACCGTGCGACGGCCCCGGCGCCGATGACGTCCGTGATTCAACCTGTTCCGGCTACTCTTCCCGCGCTTGCCCCGCCGCCGGTCCCGCGCACCCGACCGATTCCCTCGAACGAACCGGTCGTCAAGCGCAGGCCGGAGCGTGCACAGGGAACGCCTGAAATTCGGGTCACGCCCCCACCTGTTTCAGGGAGGGGCATGGCGCCCCCGCCGGCGGACGCGGAGCGTGGCGAGGCGATGGCCCGTCTTCCGGTTAGAGCGGCGCCGGAGGGCGGTGCCACCCGTCCCGAACCCCGTCCGGAGGCCGATACTCTGGATCCCTCCGCGATCATCGACTGGCTCCTGAAGGAGTCCCCGCGCCAGCAGCGCTGAGGCGCGAGCCCGTTACAGCCAATACTCCCACTGGCCGGAGTGAAGTACATAGGCGGCGAGTAATCCGTTCGTGACCGCGTGCGCCACGATGCAATCGGCCAAGCTGCCCCTACGAATCATCCACGAGTTATAGACGATGCCCGCGAGCAGTCCGACCTCCCAATAGGGCCCATGCTCGGCGGCAAATATGATCGCCGTCAGCCAAAACGAGAAGTGTGTATAGGTCCCGAGCCGGACCGCCTCGAAATTCTCTGGACGAATGAGCCAGCGCATCAGCCAGCCGCGCCAGAACAATTCCTCCAGGATGGGCACAAGGCCCACGGAGCTGAAGACCCGCAGGGCGATGAAGATGAGATTGTCCCTGACGTCGTGTGGCACCGAGCTCTTTGCCGACCCGACCAGGAAGTTGTCCAACAGCCAGTGGCTTCGATACGCTGGCCAGAGCACGTCCGGCGCCACCCACAGCACGAATACAGCGATGCCGATCATGGTGCTGCGAGCCCACTCGGTGGCGCGGAACGAGACGAGATGGCGCGACCAGATCACCAGCACTGCGCCGACTACCGCCACGCGGATGGGATACAGATAGGCGGGAGACAATGGAAGCCACTGCGCTAACCCGATGAAAATCGCAAATGTCGCAAACGGAGCAACATAAGGCACGGCGGGATGGTTGATTATTGGATGGCTCCTATCCCCTCTTTCTGGCCCGCTCGAGGCTTAGGATTATAGCGAATCACTCCATCCGGGCAGAGGGGCCAGGAGTGTGCAAGAACGTTTATAAATCGTGCAATGCCGGTGCGTGTGAGTGCCGAGGCGTTGAATTAGGGGTACGATTCTTGACGAGCGCTGAGCGCAATGATGTACTAGGAGACTAGGGAATTTTCCTGACAATGAAGTCAACACGAGGCAATGGGTGCTGGATGTCCTGGTCGCTCTTCGCCATCTGGCTGGCGGCCGTCGTGCTTGTGATCCCTGCAGGAGCCGAGGAGTTCTCGATGACGGGCTGTCTAGCCCGCGGCGGAGAGGGCGGGCGGATCGACGTGTCACGTTATTTCGCCTGCCAAGAAGCTCAGCGCGAATATGAGGTCAGCCGTTACAAGGAGGCGGTTGAGCGCGAGCGTCAGCGCCGGGCGACGGAGGAGGCAACGCGGCAGCAGGACGTGGAGGCTCAGGCGCAAGCCCGGGAGGCAGCCGACCGGGCAGCGAAGGCGCGTCAGGAGGCTGAGCGCACGCGCAAGGCCGAAGAAGTCGAACGCGCGCGTAAGGCTGAAGCAGACCGCGCGCGTAAGGCTGAAGCAGACCGCGCGCGTAAAGCGGCCGAAGAGATCGAGGCCGCCCGTCTGCAGGAGGTCCAGCGCCGGCGCGCCGCCGAGCAATTCATGCCGGGGATGTGCCCGCTAGGAGATCTGACCGCCAAGTGCGCGATGTCCTCGCCGGACCCGGTCGTGGAACAGATCCGGAGGTCTCAAGAGAACGCAGCGGGAGGCAGGCCGAGTCGCTGAAGACGGGCGAGGCCCTTCCTCAGTCAGGCAAGTAGTCGCCCAGAGCAGGGTACATGGCCTGAACGGACCCGACAAGGCGAGGTGTCCTGTACGCTGCCGTACGCCGGGCTTGAAACTCGCACGATTGCGCCATCTGTCCGATGCCTCGCGATCGAGTTCTTCACCAACTGCACCCGAGCCGCCACCTCTCCTGCTATCGCTCTCCCCTGAGATTGGTACCAGTAGAGCACCAGCTGCTGATCCCGATCCTTCTGTATCAGGTACCTGTTCACCGTGATCGGCGTGAAAGGTTGGCGGAGGGGAATCGGTGACCATCGAGACCTCGAGCGGCTCCCAGCCGCTACCCGGCAGGCAGTTTCTCGGTGAGTGAGGCGTGGCCCCTTTCCGCAACGTGTCCCAATAAGCGATGAAGAGCCAGATGCTCTGACCCGAGGCATTCTGGTCGCGGCGCAAGAGGTATTCCTTCGGCTTCAAGACATTCAGAGTCTCCGCGTCGAGCACACTCCCCCGCGTGCCTGCCAAGCACCCACCGCACTCGGGAAGCTGTCGAGGTTTTTCCGGATCGGCACCGCCTCACCCGGTGACCGGAGGTGCAGCACCAGAAGTGCACCGATCAGGAGCGAGAGCGACACCCCAACCCGGACGAGTTGCTTCATCGTTCCCGCTTCTGCCATTGCGACTGAACGAGGCGGATCAGACTGTAAATTCCCATGAGGCATGCGAACGCAAAGACAAAGACCAGCCAACTCGAGAAGGTGTGAAAGAACCCCTCCGCGTATTCGATCTCGAACCACTGGCCGATCAGTCCGGTGATTACCACGCGGGCCCCATTCGCGATGATGGTGGTCGGAACCACCGCCGCCACGAACACAGTTATTGCGAAGATCCCCGGGAGTGTCACGGCGGCCCAGGCGACCGTCACTGAAAGCAGTGAGATCAGGGAACGGATGCCACTGCACGCTTCAGCTACGCCCAAGCTTTGCCTAGTCAGATGAATGACATTGCCGTCGAGCAGCACGGGACCCCAAGGCATCCAGCATCCAGGCCGCGTTACGGGCCGCGAGATTCTGGAGTGGGAAGGCTATCGCGTAAAACAGCGTCGCGGCCGAGGGTATCATGAAGAAAAGGAAGAACAGGGGGAAAGGCCAGCACTCTGAGGCTGTCCCGACCGAGATGAAAAAGGATCAGGCCCGCGAGAATGACGATGAGTGGCTCCGCATCAGGAAGAGCTCGGCCTAGAGAAGGAGCAAGGGAGGCCGATCCAGCTTCCATTGGCCGACAACGAGAAAAGCTGCTTGCGCCGCTGCCAGACGATGAGCCCGCTGAAAAGCGGTACCAGAAAGCCATGCGCATAGTTGGGGTCGTCCCACCACTGCCACGCCAGATCACGCAGGATCCCCACCTAAAGTCCGGTCAGCAGCCCCAGGAAGCCGAAGATGAGCAGAGGCGCTCCCAGGCGCGCTCTTCCGGTGAGCGCGTCAAGACCATGACTCTTACGCGCTGAAGTAGAGGACGCTGTTTGCCGCTGGGGAATTATAGCGCCCACGTTGGGGCTCAAATTCCGTCGCACTTCACCCGCTGGCTTCGAGATTCGTCTCGATTGTGGCGCCATGTTAAGCTCTGGAAGGAGTGATGATATGGGCTTGGCCCCTGAGTTTCAAGGGGACGTCGAGCGGTGCGTACGGAACACCGGGCGTCAACGCGCCGACGGATAGCTAGACTCGACCAGTGACGTTGTGCATTGCCGTCGATACTTAATAGATGGATTTTATTGCAGTTATCCTTCGATATCCTCGGCCCGGCGCCTTGGTACGTAAGGTGCAGTTCCTCGAGGCCAGAGGAAGAGACCTTCCCGACAAGGGCAAACCCGCCGTGAGGCGGGGACGCAATGCCACGGGTCAGGCGTTCGGCCTGACAGCCGGGCTACCGAAGGAAGGCTATCTCGCTGGGAAGGGGTCCTCTTCCGCAAGACAGGAGGATCACTGTGTTTCCAGCAAAAGAGAGTCTCTGCGCTCACGCCCGCGCCAAGGTCGGGCGCACCCACCCCGTCCTTCTCTTCATTCTGGTCACGCTGGTCTTCTCTCTCGGGCCTTCGATCGCCCTGGCGCAGCAGCTCAGCCTGAGTTGGATTGACAATTCTGGCGGTCAAGCCGGATTCACAATCCAAAGGGGCTCGAGCTCGAGCGGACCGTTTAACGAGATTGCGCAAGTCCCCATGGGCGTCACCTCGTATAGCGACACGGCTGTCTCGGCCGGAGTGACCTACTGCTACCAAGTGGCTGCCTTAGAGGGTGGCCTCGTCTCCGCCTTTTCCAACCTAGCCTGCGCTAGCCCTTCTGGCGTCGCCCCTTCTAGTATGTTTAACCTCGCGGCGGCGAAGGCTGGCACCGGAACAGGGCTCGTATCAAGCAGCCCCGCCGGGATCGTCTGTGGCACGACCTGTTCCTATAACTATCTGGCTGGTACGGTTGTCACCGTTGCGACCACCCCCTCGTCCGGATCCGTCTTCCGCGGGTGGTCTGGTGGCGGCTGCACTGGGACCGCGACATGCACACTCACCGGCAACGGATCGGTCACCGTCACCGCGACCTTTGACACATCGTCCACCTCACCCACCCCCCCCACCTCACCAACTTATACTCTTTCCGTGATCACGAAGGGACCGGGTAGCATCAGCAGCGATTCGGGCGGAATCAGCTGCGGCTCACTCTGTTCGGCAGCCTACGCAAGCGGCACGGTCGTGACTCTGACAGCCACCCCGGGGAAGGGCGCCCGTTTCGGCGGTTGGTTTGGTGGGGGGTGCACTGGCACGGGCAACTGTACGGTGACGCTCGACAAGGCCATTTCCGTGACGGCCGCCTTCAAAGGCGGGAGAAAGTGATGGTTGAAGGACAATATGGGTGGGATGCCGCTCATCGACATCCTGCGTCTCGGGCAAACCCTCGCGAGGCGGGGATGCAAAGCCTTGGATCAGGCAACAGGCCTAACAGCCCGGCTCCCGAAGAAGGGGAAAGCCAAATGGCCCAAGGCAACATGGTGGCATTGCGAAAGAGGAGGATCACGATGCTGTCAGGGTTGTCTTCGGTGCATTTCCGCTGTGTAAGGCTCGCGTTTTTCGTGGTTTCCGCGTGCTCTTTTATCTGGGGAACTTCGCCTGCGGCCGCGGCAGCGCCGCAGCTGCCGCTAACCTATATCGATACATCGGTTCCGGGCACCACAGGGACGACCTGGACCGTTAATGCGGGCGGCAGTCTGCAGACGGTGCTAAACGCGGCCCAACTCGGGGACAAGATCGTGATTCAGGCCGGCGCCGTGTTTAAGGGCCCGTTCACGCTGCCTAATAAGACCTCGGGGACCGGATGGATCACGGTGCGGACCAGCACCCCGGACGGAAGTTTTCCTTCTCCTGGGACGCGGGTGACACCCGCGCACGCTCCGCTCATGCCGAAGCTGGTGGTGGCGTCGGGGGCGGTGATCACGACGGCGCCTGGGGCGCATCACTACCGATTCATTGGGGTGGAGATTAGCCCGACTCCGAACACGTATCTCTACAACCTGGTGGACCTCAGCTCGCCGGACGGATCCGCGGCGGGCCTTCCGCACGACATCATCTTCGACCGCTCCTATCTCCACGGCGATCCAGTGGTGGGAACGCGCCGGGGCATTGCGCTCAACTCCCGCGCCACGGCCGTCATCGATTCGTATCTCTCGGACTTCAAGGAGGTTGGGGCCGATTCCCAGGCCATCTGCGGCTGGAACGGCCCCGGCCCGTTCAAGATCGTCAACAACTATCTCGAGGGGGCGGGCGAGAACGTGATGTTCGGCGGGGCCGACCCGTCCATCCCGAACCTCGTCCCGGGCGACATCGAGATCCGCCGCAACAACTTCGCCAAGCGGCTGACCTGGAAGTCTACTGATCCGTCCTATAGCGGCACGTACTGGACGGTCAAAAACCTCTTTGAGTTGAAAAACGCCCAGCGTGTGCTCATTGAAGGCAATGTCTTCGAACGCAATTGGGGCTTTCAGTCTGACCAGAACGGGTATGCAATCCTATTCACGCCCCGAAATCAGAACGGTACGGCCCCGTGGTCTGTCGTGCAGGACGTTACGTTCCGCAACAATATCGTCCGCAACAGTGGTGGCGGAATTGGTCTCCTCGGCAAGGATACTGTGAGTGGGAGTCTCCAGCGCGTCTCGATTAGCAACAACCTGTGGTATGACATCGATAAGACCAAGTGGACGGGCACCGGGTGGTGGTTTGGGGACAACACAGCAGCGGCGGGCGGGATGGATCTGGTGGTCGAGCACAATACCGCAATTCTGACAAACGCAAGCATAATGTTGACTGGGGAAGCGTCAGCTCCGGCCATGACATTCCGCAACAATCTTGTCAGCTATGGCGTCTTAGGGATCTATGGTGACGGGATAGGGGCCAATGCTAATGCCGCAATCGCCTACTTCGTTCCAGGATCGACGTTCTCCGCGAACGCCTTCTTCAACAATACGGGCGCGTCGTGGCCGCCCCCCAACTATCCGCCGACCTCGCTGTTTGCGCCGAGCGTAGCGGCCGTAAACTTCACCGACCAGGCGAATGACAACTACCAGTTGACTACCAGTAGCCCGTATCGAAACGCCGCCACGGATGGCAAGGACATTGGCGTGGACTTCGCCGCACTAGCTGCTGCTTTTGGAGGAGGCACCGCTGCTTTTGGAGGAGGTACCACACCTCTGGCGCCGTCGGGGTTATCGGTCCGGTAGCCATAGGGCAGAGGTCTCATTGACCCGCCGTAGCGCGGGAACCAGTAGAACGAGACCCTCCGCTCTCACTGGCCGCCGGGCCTCAGCTCGGGCTGATCACACGCCTTGTGCGTGGATCACGGAGGCAATGACCCGTCACCTGGGACGAGACGGCGTGACGAGCTTCAGCCGGTAGTCGCGGAAGGCGCCGGGATCGCCGTCTCTGCCGTCGCAAGCGGCCAAAGCGATGTTGACCATCTCTCGGGCCGTCACGAAGTGAACTTCTCCCGCGCGACCGTTATCGAGCAACTCTGCCAGGAAACCTTGCATCGATGTCCCGAACATGGCCGCCTCGTCGCGAGGGTCCATCCCGTGACAGTGGAGCTTGACGAAGAGCCACTCAGGACGGCCCTTCACGGTGATGGCCGCGTGGCGCCAGAGTCGCAGGCGGTGGAGAGTTGGCAAATTTGCTCCGCTGAGTTCGCCATTCTCGATGCCGGGCACGGGCCATCCGCGGCGAGGGTGCCGGAAGGTCACACCTAGTGGGCCCTGGATGATCAACGGGAATGTCTCGGGTGGTGCGCCGACCCGAAGGTCGTGTCCCTTGCGATGAGGAGCCCGGTGTGAGAGGGGCAGCGCGCACTCGTACAGCGCGTTGATCTTGGCAACCTGGGCCGGGCTTGGCGCAGAGGGCAAGGTCAGGTCTGCATAGCAGCCGGTCCGCGCGAGGATCTCCATCTCCCCATCTACTCCGCAGTAGCGCCCGCCGGCTGAATTGGCCAGTGCCCAGTTGCCGTGAACAAAGGCATACCGTGCCGGTCCCTCTCCGTTCCAACGCGAGAGGCAGCCCTCCTTCTCGAGGGCGTCTCTGAAAGCCGCGAGCGTGCCTTCGGTGTTGGCGGCAGTGTCGGGTGCGCGCAGTCCATGGTGGAGATGAATCTCGAGCTCCCCCCAGCCTCCATGACAGTGTTCGGCGAGGCGCGCGATGAGCCTCGCCTCATGCTGCTCTGCCGGGTAGAAGTAGGTATGGCGGAGGGGGAACCCGTCGGCGTCACGCCACCGTTCCATAGTCTGCGGGTATGTTCGGCACCACCGCTTGAGTCGCTCCTCCTGCACATCCAGCCGCGCGAACGAACCCGGCTTTTCAGGAACAATAGCAGGCTCGAAATGATCGGCGACCGTGACCATGACGTGTAGCGCGGCTCGGCGCGCCGGGTGTGGAATCACATATTGCCATGCCCATGAGGGCAACCATTGGAGGTTCTCGCGAAACTTGCTCCAGGTCGACTCAGTCATGATGAGCGCCGGAGAATCCGGAGTGTGCACCAATGACGGCTGCGATCTCGGCAACGCGTGCATCCCAACTTTCACTCCGCATGGAGTCCATGCGGCGGGATGCGTCGGCGTCCGACGTCTCGCCGAGCGCGGCTTCGATCTCGGTGGCGAAGGCATGGGGCCCTTCGGCCAGCCGGACGAAGGGGGCATAGCGCATGACCTCCGGGAGGGGCGTTGCGACCACGGGCAGACCTGCGGCTAGGTATTCACGTAGCTTCAGCGGGTTGGCGCGCACAGTGAGCTCGTTCTGCCGGAATGGAATGATGCCGACATCGAAGCCCCGGCAATAGGCTGGCAGGGCGGCATAGCTCTTCTGTCCGAGCAGGTGGACGTTCTTAAGCCGTCGGACGGGCGCTAGGTCGGTGGTGGCCTTTCCGATAAGGACGAACGACCAGTCCGGGCAAGCAAGGGCGAGTTCCCGGATGAGCGGAAGGTCGACCCAGTCGGCGAGCAGGCCGAAGAAGCCGATGATGGGCTTGGGCAGGTGACGGAGGTCCTCGGGTACGAGCGTCTTTGGATGGGAAGCCTGCGCGAAGTGTAAGACGTCCACCCCGTGGGAAATGAAATGAGTATTAGGGTTGAGCGCACGGCGCTCGGTACAGAGCTGAGCCGAGGACGTGAATACGATGTCCGCGCGGCGAAGGAGGCTCCGCTCCATCTGGATGAGCGCCTCGCGGGGCACATTGGAGAAGGCCGAGTATTCATCCACGCAGTGGTAGATGACCATGCGCTCATTGAGACGGCCAACTAACCGGTGAACGTTCGGCAGGAACGTCCAGAAGATCGGGCGGTCGAGGCGATGACGACGGCAGAGTTGGCGTATCCAGGCCGACAGGACATACGTATTGAGAGTGTCGGCTGCGGCTATGCCGGGCAGCGGAAGGACAAGGGGATTTCCGACGAAGAGATTCGGCTCGACTTGGACACTTCCCTGGAACGTACGGCGGAGCTTGGCGGCCATGCGGCGAAAATCCGCCCGGGAGGCAGTGGGGCGGCGCATTCCGATGGAGTTGATCCACAGAATGCGGTTGCGCCGCGCGAGGATGCGCATAATGTGGGTCTTGCTCGTAGGATCCCCGTTCCAGTCGTGCGCGAAGCAGACGATGGACTGGCCTTCAAGCATCTGCGTTGCCGTCCAGGAAGATCCGCTGCCAGATTTCGAGGTTCATGAGTAGCCAGAGGCGCTCGCTGTGATTGGCGTCACCTACTTCGTGCTCGTGGGCGAGACGTTTGAGCAGGTCGGGCTCGAAAAGACCGCGGTCAAGGGCCCGCGGACCCACGACGAACTCCGCGACGGCGGAACGCATGGGCCCGCGCAGCCAGCTGGCAAGCGGAACGGGGAAGCCCATCTTCTTACGCTGGAGAATCTCGCGGGGCACGCGGCCCTCGAGAGCCTTGCGAAGCACGGCCTTGGTGGTCCAGCCGCGAACCTTGAAACGATCGGGCAGGGACACGACATGCTCCACAAGAGTGTGATCCAGGAAGGGCACCCGGCTCTCGATCGACGCGGCCATGCTCATACGGTCCTGCTTCATCAGCAGCTCCACGAGATAGGTCTGAATATCGGCGCGGCCCATCCGTCCGACGATCCCGCCCGGCGACTCCTCGTAGCGAGCCAGGTGCTTGGCATAGGGATCGGTATCACGCAGCGCCGGATTTCTGAGAAGGTGCCTGCACAGGGCCTCGGGGAAGACCGCGAAGTTCTCGTGGAACAGCGAGCGGATACCGAGCGGCAGAGCCAGGAAGGAGCGCTGCGCGTAACGTCGTACGCCTCGCGGCAGTCGTGCGATCATCTGGCGGACTTGCCGCCGCAGGGCCGCAGGGGTCACGGCATAGTAACCTCGCCCCAGCCGCTGGTTCCAGGCGGTGACCCGGTACCAGTTGTAGCCCAGGAAGAGCTCGTCGGCCCCCTCCCCGGTCAGCACCACCTTGACGTGGTCCCGGGCTAACCGCGAGACAAAGTAGAGCGGCACACTCGAGGAGAACGGGATGGGCTTGTCCTCGTGCCAGATCAAACGCGGCAGCTCTCGGACGAAGTCCTCCGGCGTCACCACCACTTCATGGTGCTCGGCGCCAACCGCACGGGCGGCCAGGCGCGCATACCCCAACTCGCTGGCCTCGGGCTCCTGGAAACCCACGGCGAAGGTCCGGATCGGCCCCTCCACCATCGGCGCCATCAGGGTGGCGATGCCGGTTGAGTCGATTCCCCCCGAGAGGAAGAGGCCGAGTGGCACATCACTCATCAGGTGGGTCCGAACCGCCTCCTCGAGCCGAGTCGCCACGTCCTCGGCCCGCTCGCGCAAGGTGCCGATTCCCGCATCGGCCGCTGACGGCAGTTGCCAGTAACGACGCTCCGAAAGCCCGTCATCCTGTGACCACGACAGCGTCTTGCCGGGGCCCAGGGTCTTGATGCCCTTGAAGAAGGTGTCTTCCCCGGCGATGTACCGTGTCGCAAGGAACTCGGGCAAGATTGTCTCGTTGAGGGTGGGGAGGAGCCCTCCGGCCGCCAGCAGGGCCTTGATCTCGGAGGCGAAAAGCAGCTCACGGGCCGTGATCGCATAGTAGAGCGGTTTGATCCCGAGACGATCGCGCGCGAGGAGCAACCGGTGGCGGGGACGGTCCCAGAGGGCGAACGCAAACATGCCCTGAAGACGCTCGACGCAGCGCTCGCCCTCCTCTTCGTAGAGATGGAGAATGGTCTCGGTATCGCTCCGCGTCCGGTACCGATGGCCGCGGGCCTCGAGCCCAGGGCGCAGGGCCGCGTGATTGTAGATCTCGCCGTTGTAGGTGATCCACACCGTCTCGTCCTCGTTCGCCATCGGCTGCTGCCCGCCCGCTACGTCCACGATCGCCAGCCGCCGGTGGCCCAGCCCCACCGGCCCCTCCATCCACAAGCCCTCGCCGTCAGGGCCCCGGTGGCGCAGGACGTCGCGCATTCGTTTCACGCGCGCCTCCTCCACGGGCTCCCGCAGACTCAGGCTGACGATTCCGGCAATGCCGCACACGAGTGGGTTACCCGCGTTCGACGACGAACACCGGCTCGTCGAATCGGATGCGCTGTTGAGTGTTCTCGAGCAGGAGCCCAGGCAGGCCCAATCCGTCTTCCTCGAGCGGGCGGACGAGCGGCAACGGGGCCTGTGCGTCCTCGACGGGCCAGAGAAGCGTGACGATGCGGAAGGGCAGCATCGCCACGGTAGAGTAAACGAGTGACGGGGCAGGGAACCGCTGGCCGAAATGAGGCGAGATCCAACCGCGGGGCGGGTCGAGACACCCTTCGAGGATCTTGCCCTTGAGGGGCACAGTGGCCAAGGGACGAACGAGCAGTCCCTGCCCCCGGGACCCCCGGGCGCGAGCCCAGAGGTCGGTGTCCAGAGTCACCGGCATGGGCGCGAACTGGAAGCGGAGATCGATCCGATGCTCCGCTTGGCCGTCAAGATCGTCTACAAGGACCCAGAACCGCGGCTTGACGAAGACCACCCGGCGGCGGTGACTCACCGGATCCGGCAGCTGGCGGTAGGCGTCGTGCTCGGTGTCGGCGAAGTCGAGCGTCTCATTGCAGACCCAGTGGCGCAGGCGCGCCCTCGGGCGATTGTGCCAGGCGAACGGTCCAGCCGGCGTCGCTTGGTCTGCCCCGTCCACCGTCACCGTGCTGTGCGCCGCGCTGCTCCTGAAGTGGTCGCGCCAGGCTGGATCGGCCGTGTAGCAGTACGTGCTGGGATCCACGATGAACGGCTCGCCGAAGGCGGAGCACTGGATGCCAAGCAGATCGGCGTGGCCGTGGCCCGCGCTCACTGGACAGCCGATAGGGCCGGCGTCGACGATCAGATGGTGAGCCTGCGCGCCCCAGCCACTGCGCATTACGACGTAGCCGCCGTCAGCGAACGCCCTTGAGGGAGGGCCGGCCGGAGGGGTTGGGGTCAGAGAGTCGAGGACATCGAGCCCCGCCCGCCCGAACATCCAGAGAACCTCTGGCGTCGCTCCGCCTGCCCAAGCGTAGTCTGCACGACCGAAGAAAGCGGCGGCCAGCGAGAAGACACCCCGGGCATCACCCGGCGTCCTCGTAGTTAGCGGGAGGAGCCAGCCGCCGTCTGCATCGCCGATCTGGGGTATCGAGCCGTCGGGACGGCGCACCGCTAGAAGGAAATCGAGCATCTTCTGCACCTGCTCGGCGACCTGGTCGGGGATTTCCACGCCGTTTCTAGCGGCGAGGATCAGGAAATGCAGGTAGATCTCGATCGTGTACCGCTGGTAGCAGGTGGACTGCTCGAAGTACACGCCGTCGGGCAGCACTTGCTGCCCGATCTGCTCGACGAGGATCCGCGCGCCGAGCCTGCGCCAGCGAGTGGCCCCGTGCATTTCCGGAATGAGCACGCCCACGTAGAAGAGCCCGAGGGCCTCACCGGTCAGATGGGTATTGGGCGAGAAGTAGTGGGAGAGGTATCGCTCGACGTGCAGGGCATGGCATCGGATCGAGGCGAGCAAAGCAGCAAAGACGTTCTCTGAGAACGCCTTCGAGCCCAGCAGGAGTACAGCGGCCCAGCACCAGGAAATCAGACGCAGGGCCACCTCCAGGCTGCTCGCCCAGTTGATCCCGAGGCCGGGAGGATTGGCGGCAATCCATTCGCCGATGAATCGGGCCGCGGCGGCCGCGTAGCGCTCGTCTCCCGAGAGTCGGTACGCGCAGGCCAGCCCCACCAACCACTGGTGGCGGTTTAGTTCCCATCTCACCTTGGTGTCGCCGAGGGTGGCGGAGTCGAGCGGATCTAGAAGGCTCCAGTGCACGAGGGAAGGACGCCGCCCCGACACTGGATCCAGGTGCCAGTCCACCGGATCGCCGAACGAAAGGTCTCGGTAGCCAAGGAGATCGAAGCGCTTGCGGCAGGTCTGTTCTGCCGCGCGCATGATGCTCTCGCAGGCACAGGGCCAACGTGCTCCCAGAACGAGCGGAGTCTCTTCACTCGCGGTTCCATCAAAGAAGCGCGCGGCAACTGCTGCCTGCCAGTCCGCTAGCAACACCAGGCGATGCGATGGCCGCGGCGCCCAGCCCGCCCGCTCCAACCACTTCAAGGCCTCCTGCCGCGAGCGCCCCGCCAGTTCGCGGACTCCCATGCGCGCCAAGCGCCGAAGCTTCATCCCGGTCTTCCGGCGTAGACGGCTGCCCATCGCTCGCGCACATGCTCCCAGGAGTGCTTCTCCACCTCGACTCGGGCGCGCCGAGCCATAACGGCCGCGCGGTCTGGATCCTCGAGCAACCCGATCACTGCCTTGGCCATAGCCGCCGGATTACCCGCGGGCACAAGTAATCCTGTCTCGCCGTCGCGAACTAGGTTGGCGATGTCACCCGCGGGGGTGGACACAACCGGGAGGCCAGCCGCGAAGGCTTCGAGCACCGAGACGGGCTGGTTATCGACGACGGACGAGTTGACGAACACGTCAGCCTCGTCGAGGAGCGCGGGCAAGTCATCCGGCTTGACCCTACCCAGGAAGCGGATGCCAGTCAGGCCGAGTGAGGCCGCCAGGTGGCGGAGTTGAGGCTCCTCGCGGCCACTACCGGCGACGCTCAAGGTTGCTTGCGGATAGCGCGCCTGGACGTGGGCAAATGCTTCGAGTGTGTTGTCGACTCGGTAATAACGCTCGAGGTTCCGGGTCGAGACCAAGTGAGGCCGTAGGAACCGGCGGTCCCGGCAGCGGAAGTGCGCCATATTCACCACGTTGCGGATGACGCGGACCGGGTAGCCGTGTCGGGCGAAGATACCCCGCAGGTATTCGGACGGCACCACGATCTCATGTGCCAGCCGCAGCCAGGGATGAACGAGGAAGCCCCATCGGGCGAGATGGTCGTCGGCTTCCCCGCTGTGGTAGTTCAGGATCACGCGCTTGCCAAGGGCGCGCGCCGCGACCATGGCGGGGGCCGGGGATAGAATGAAGGACCAGTACGATGCCGAGAAGACGTGGACAACATCGGCAGCCCGCAGGCGCCGGAGAGTCGGAATGTAGAGCGCCTCGTTAAGTAGAGTGCGAGAGTAGGGAACCCGACGGACCCAACCGAGCCCGTAGGGGAACGGGGGATTGATTTGCAGAAGATCAACTGGCTGTCCCTCGCCCCTAAGGTGTTCGATCAGGGCCTGAGCCTGAATCACCTGCCCACCGAGGATCTCAAGACTCGGGGCTACGATGGCGATTCTTGGGCCCATCTACGTAATTTCCCCCCCCAGCGCCCGGGCATAGAGGGCCTCGGTACGCGCCACCATGCGGCCGATGCCGAAGGTGAGGTAGGCCTGCACCCGCGCCTGCTCTCCCAGCCGCGCGGCCAGCGGCCTGTCCTCGAGTAGCCGGCTGATGGCCTTCGCAACGGCCGGACCGTCTGCGGGAGGCACGAGCAGGCCGGAGATCTCATCCTTCACGAGGCCTGGATTGCCCCCAACTGATGTCGCGACCACCGGCAGGGCCATTGCCATGGCCTCCATGAGCCCGTTCGAGCAGGCCTCGCTAAGGGAGGGCAGAACGAAGATGTCCAGATCGCGGAGCGCCGCCTCGGGTGTAGTCGTGGATCCCAGTAGTGCCACGGACCGCATAAGCCCCAGAGATCGCGCCAGATCCTCTAGCTCACCCCGCAGAGGTCCCTCCCCCCAGATGACGAGACGTACATCCGGCCATTGGTCTCGCACGATGCCGACTGCGCGAATGAGATCGGCGAGGCCCTTCTCGGGCCTGAGATTGCTCAGAGTACCCACCACGAGGCTGCTGCCGTTGCGCGGCGTGCCGTTGCTGGGTGAGAACCTGGCGAGGTCGACTCCGTTGAGGATTACTGTTATCCGATCGGGGCGGACGCCCTGGTACTGGACCATTCGCTCTTTGACCGCCTCGGAATTCACCAGGAGGTGGGTCGCAAGGCGGAGGGAGAGGTTGTGCAACGTTTGCTGGGCCGGCGGGCGGAGGTTGCCCAGGTCCCGTTGGCTCCCTATGACCGCCCGCACCCCGGCGAGCCGAGCCGCCGGCAGTGCGAGGATATTGCTGAAGAAGTCGAACGAATGGACGACGGCGATTCCGCGGGTTCTCATGCGGTGGGCTAGAGCCACGATTGCGCCAATCAGCCCGGGAGATTTGAATGAAGCCGGGCCGCAGTGCCAGGGCTGGAAACCCGCGAGCTCGAGCCTGGGCCGGAGCGGCCCCACGGGACGAATGCAGGCAACCTCGACGTCCCATCGCGATCGGTCGAGCCGGCATGCCAGCTCGACAAACTGGCCCTCGGTGCCCCCAAGATTGAGCGTGTCGCCCACTAACAGCACAACCGGTCGGTCGCGGGTCACGCCCGTTTCCCCGGGAGCAGTCGACGCGCAGCGCTGTCGAGTACCGTGAGCGCCCAGAGGCGGTGGCAGTGATCCTCCCGGCCGCGCTGCTCGAACAGATCCACGAGGGCACGGACCGCGCGGGGGCGGATGCCAATCTCTTCGAGTCGACTACCGTTGCCGAGCCGGTCCCGGAAGAAGCTGGGGAGGCGCTCGCCGAACCACGACCGGAGTGGCACCGCGAACCCTTGCTTGGGGCGCGTCAGTACCTCGTCCGGTACCCGCCCGTGGAGGATGCGCCTCAGGAGGTATTTGGTCTGGCCATCGCGCATACGGAGGCCCGAGGGCAGTCCGCAGGCAAACTCTACCAGCGGGTGATCCAGCAACGGCACCCGTGCCTCCAGAGAATGCGCCATGCTCATCCGGTCCACCTTGGTCAGAATGTCCCCCGGCAGATAGGTGCGGAGATCCAGGTCCTGGAGACGAGACAGCGGATCGAGCCCCCGGCTGTCGCGCAAGATCTCGTCGAAGAGCGGCGGGCTTGCAGATGCCACGCCGGGTTCCAGCAGGTCGCGAAGGGCCTGGTCGGGGAACAGGGAGATCGCGTCGAGGTAGCGCGCCATCCGTGGCAGGGAGAAACGACGGAGGAAGTTCTTGCCCCGGGTTCCTTCCGGCAAAGCGTCGCTGACGAAGCGAAGCGGCGCCCCCAATCCCAGATCCCCCAGGAGCCCAAGGCGCCTCTCGCGCCGGTCGACGACATAGCGGTCATAGCCGGCGAACAGCTCGTCTCCCCCATCGCCGGAGAGCACCACCTTGACGTGCTGCCGGGCCAGACGTGAGACGAGATAGGTCGGGATCGCCGAAGCGTCCGCAAAAGGCTCATCGCAGGCGGCGAGCACGTCTTCCAGGAGTCCCGGGTCCTGCGGCGTCGCGATCAGCTCGTGGTGCTCGGTCCCGAACCACTCGGCCACCCGGCGCGCATACGGGGCCTCGTTGTATTTTTCTTCGCCGAACCCCACCGAGAACGTCTTGACTGGCACTCCGGCCTCGCGCGCCATGAGGCCGACCACCATGCTGGAGTCCACCCCGCCGCTGAGGAAAGCACCCACGGGCACGTCGCTTACCAGGTGGGACCGCACCGCGTCGCCGAGCAGGCTCCAGAGCCTCGACCCGGCCTCAGTTTCGCTCACCGCCTCGTCGGCGCCGCGGAAATGGGAGGTGGGCTCCCAGTAGCGCTGCGGGGTGCCCGCTCGCCCGTCCTTAACCAGGAGGATGTGCCCGGGTGGCAGCTTGACGACGCCCTCGAGGATGCTCACCGGATCTGGCACGTAGCCAAATCTCAAGTACGCGGCGAGCGCACCCGCGTCCACCCGTCGCCGCACCCAGGGGCTCGTGATCAACGCCTTCAGTTCAGAGCCGAAGACCAAGCCGCGTAGCGTCTGAGTGTAGTAGAGTGGCTTGATTCCCAGGCGATCCCGCGCAAGCAGGAGCGTCTGCCTCCGCCCATCCCAGAGGGCGAAGGCGAACATGCCCCGCAGGTGGCGGACGCAGTCGGCCCCGTGCTCCTCGTAGAGGTGCACGAGCGTCTCGGTGTCGGAAGCAGTCGCGAAGCGATGGCCACGCGCGAGGAGGCCGGCCGTCAGCTCGCGGTAGTTGTAGATCTCCCCGTTGAAGACCACCCAGACCGAGCGGTCCTCGTTGGCGACTGGCTGGTGCCCCGTCTTGAGGTCGATGATGCTGAGGCGCCGCATGCCGAGCCCCATGCCGGGCTCCGTGTGGATGCCCCCCTCGTCCGGGCCGCGATGGATCAGGGTCTCGCCCATGACGCGGAGCACGCTTAGGCTGTCCGGCCCGCCGGCCTGGTCCCCACAGACGCCGAAGATGCCGCACATGCTAGGCGGCGACCTTCTCGACCATGTGGTAGATGAATACGGGAAAACCCAAGAACGTCGGGGACGGATGCTCCTCGAGGGTGTCTCCGACGAACCCAGGCATACGCCTGGCGACCGGCATCCCCGAAGCTTGGGTCTCGATTGTGCTCACCGGAGCCCAACCCCCATTTTCACCACCGCCGGCGTCCGGCTGGTGCACAGAAACGTCAAATGCCTCAGAAGGCTTGTCCATTCGCTAACAGTCACTGGTTGCGCGCATAAAGCGAAAGGACCCAGTTTCGCTGAGACGTGGGAGTCAGTGCAGCAGTGAACCGATGGACGAGGCCGCAGGCGATAGTCACGACGTTGCGAGGTGTCCGTGTGAATTGGGTGTTGCCGCAATTCAGGCAGATGGTTGTGTCGTCTGCATCCGCGAACCGCCTTCCAAAACGCTGGTTGAGTCGCGTAATGAGAGAGGAGTGATATGGTGCCCGTTGCCCACAGTAACGGCGCGACACAAGATGGAAATCTGGGAAGAGAGAGTCCAGAGTCCGCCGGGAAAAGGAATGGAGATGTCCCCAGATGTGGAAAACGTTGCCGCAGTTCCAGCACCTGAGAAATAAGCGGCTTAGTGGCTCCTTGTATGGAACGGTGACGAGAACATAGCGACGGGACACGCGCGCAAGTTCCTGGACGACGGCCGCAAGCATGAGAGAAGGGAGATGCTCGAGGACCTCGCAGCACAGGGACAGATCGAACGCGCTGTCCCTGAAGGGAAGCCGCTGGGCGTCAGCGCAGACACCTTGGCCGTCGAGGTGACGGAGGGAAGTGGTCGCGCAGTCGGCGCCTACTGCTCGGATTGCGGCGGGAAGGTGGCGCAGAAGCCGGCCATCCCCACACCCAACATCCAGGACGGTCGTGACAGAGGAGGGCAGAAGCGAGATGGTGGCGCCGATGCGAGCGCGTTCCTCATCGGACAGGGACTGTGGCCGATATAGGCCTGCATAGTCATACGTACGCTGGTGCGCTTTAGGTAGAGTCATGGGGTTTCAGTACGGTGGTAGCGATACTTCGGCGGCATGCAGTGATCGGGGAGCCGCGGGGCACCGTACCGAGTCGGCAACGGGGTCAGGCTTTGTCATCGCGGGCTTAGGACGGGTGGGGTTGTGCTGGGCGTAAGAGCGAGCTGAGGAGTGCTCCCAGGTCAGCCCGAACATGGCTCCCGAAAGCGAGCAGGCTCAGGCCATAGGTGATTGTGGCGGTAAGGCAAAGGAGTACTAGACGGGAGGCGGTTGCCGTCGTGTCGTCACCCGAGGCTACGAGGTGCGCTACGACCGCGCACGGAATGATCAGGAGACCGATCAGGAGCGGAGGCCATAGCGTGGCGGCGAGTGTTAGCTGAGAAATAACCAGTTCGCGCGTTGTCTCCCACGCAAGGAACAAGACAAAGAAGGGATAAACAAGGCTCCAGGCGCTGGCGACACCGACGGCGCCTGCAAGAACGGCGCCTGCGTAAAATGCGAGGGGCATTATCGCGAGTAGGGCAAGGTTGTAGCGGAGGAGAAGACTAGCCCGGCGTTTCGCGAGCAGTGCAGGGGGAAGCAGGACGGCAAGGGATCGGAATGCAACGTATGGAGAGACTGCCTGGAGGATGGGAACCAAGGGAAGCCACTTGGGCCCGAGGGCCAGGGAAACGAGGTCTTGAGCCGCAGCGGCTATGCCGACTGTCAGTGGAACCGTGAGCCATCCGGTAAGACGGATGGTGCGTAGGAAATGATTGCGGAGCGCGGGAAGGTCAGACTGTAGCTGGGCCATAACAGCGGATGTGATCAACGTCGCGACGGTAGATATTTTCTCAGTTGGCATGGTTGCGAGTTGCTTCGCCAGCGCATAGAGCCCCAGAGCGGTGCCGCCGACCATTTTGCCAAGAATAATAGTGTCCGCTTGGTCATAAACCAGCCAGCAGAGCTGTGTCCCGACGCTCGCCAAGCCGAATGAGAAGACGCCGCCCGGGTGAAGCGGCGCCAAGCGAAACCCGGCAACCCATCGAGCGAGGCGCATGGTCATCAGAGTCTGGATGAACGATGCGCCCAAGAGTCCTGCGACAAGCGCCCAGACGCCAGCACCTGCCAGCGCCAAGAAGAAGACGAGCGGACTCGCGAAAGCCGCAGCCGCCATCTCGACCTGTGACACCTTGTCTAGCGCCAGGTCCTTTCTTAGGAGCGCGTCGGGCACGGTGCGTGCCGCTGCGAGGGGGAGGAGCAGGGCCAAGACTCGCACTACGCTCGTCAGTGGGGGTTGTTCGAACCATGCAGCGATCGCAGGGGCCAGCGCATACAGGAGCAGATAGCCGATGATCGACGCTCCGATCGTGAGCCAGAAACAAGAATTGAGCTGTGACCGATCGAGGTCGCGATACTGAATGATAGCAGAGCCCATGCCCAGACCCACGATGGTGATAAGGACGGAGACGCACAGAGTGGCCAGAGCCATGACCGCATAATCGCCGGGACTGAGGAGCCGAGCGACCACCAGGGTCGATATTAGGGAGAGACCCTGCAGGACCGCCCGTGACCAAGCAGTCCAGAAGAGAGAATTGGCAAGCCGGTGATTCATCCTATGTGAACCGCCGCCGATTTTGTCTCAGGTCGAGTACCCTGCCCATGTATCGTGCGGCACGCAGCAGACAAACCTGCCAGGTAATAGAAGTAGAAGTGATAGGCGACGGGGTGGAACAGCGCGGCGACGCCGAAAGCGACGAGGCTGAGCCATAAAGCTTGGGCAAGGTGAGCTGCGTCCCGCGCGTCACGGCCCCCTCCGACCCTATGTCCCGCGGCCGAGGCGGACGCGAGGCAGGTCGCTAAGAGAGCCAGAAAGAGGCCGAGACCGGGGAGTCCGAGGTCCACGGCGTATTGGAGATAGACGTTGTGGACGTCGTTCCAAGTCTGCAAGCCCTGCTCCCTGAAACCTAGGACGCCGACGCCTATGCCGGCGCCGATTACTGGGTGGGTGAGAATGAACTGCAGGGCGCTAAGAGAGAGGTCGCGGCGTACCTGGGCGGAGCCCGTCGGGTCCGACTCGATGCTGCTGATCGTGGCCAGGCGCTGCCAGTAAGACGCGGACAGGAGGGGGAGGCAGAGCAGCAAAGTGGCAAGGACCGCGATCCCCCAGACGCGCTTCGGGGACCGGAGGAGTCTTGTGACTATGATCGCGAGGATGACGGCTAGAGTCAGGAAGCCAGCCCTGGAAAATGTAAGGACCACAGCCGTGACGTCGAGCACGAGGAGAGCGAGCAAGGCGGCTCGAAGGAGGGGCCCGCGGGTGAGCCCGAGGAGGGCCCAGGTAAAGGGAATGATTAGATTGAGCGTGAGCGCGAGGTCATTCGGGTTGCTGGCGAGTGGCGAGTCGTAGCCGACGATACGTTCCACGCCGTTCTGCAGGAAGGTGCCGTAGCGATAGTGCATGAAGCCGGTGCTGGCGATTGGCATGCTCATCAGCGTAAGGCCCCAGGCGAACTGCTGGAACCGTGACACGCTGGTGACCGTGTTGGCGATGAGCCAGAGGAGCGCGAGGGACTTGAGGAAGAGATCGGTCAGCGTTCCCACGCTGCCGCCGGGCCAGATGGAAAAGGGGATGGTCACGACGGCCCATCCGAGTAAACAGGCGGCGATCTTCATCTCCCGGGTCGGAATGATGATCGGGCGCCCGGCGGCAACGCGAGAGAGGACGTGGGCTCCGGCCGCCACGGCCGCAGCCAGCAGGGCGATTCGGAAGGGCAACAAAGCGGGGAAGATGGCCTGAGGCGCGAGCAACAGGATGAAGGTGAAGGTCATCAGTGCCCAGAAGGCGACTGAGTTGTCCGCAGGGCGCGGTGGCCTGGCGCCGTGGACCCCCACTGACGGTTGCGCAACTCGGCGCCACCACTCCACTGAAGAGACCGGTGCCATTAGAACCCTTGCTCTCGATTCACGCCGTTTTGGTTCCGCGCATGCGAATGGCGTCATCGAACACCTCGATGTCGAGGAAACCATTCTCCCGAAACCAGTGGAAGATCGTCGGATAGAGCAGCTTCCACTGGTACTTCGGTGTATACCAATCGAAGGTGTCCAGCCAGCGCCAGCGCCAATCACGGTGCATCGAGATGGGACAGACCGTCTGGAACGCCCGGCCGATCACCGGCACCCGATAGGGAAAGTACAGGGGGATGGCAACAGTTGAGAGCACTCGCATCAGCCCCGGAGGAAGGCGCGTTGTCAGGGTGCGGATGACGTCGCTGAAATGGTTGCCGAGCCAGTATCCCGCGTACAGGTAGACGGCAAGGTCCCCGCCTTTCTTGACGGTGGTAGCGACCCGCCGAAAGGCAAGGCGTGGATTGGGAGTGTGGTGTAGCACTCCAATGGAGTACGAAAGGTCAAAGGTCTCGTCGCGAAAAGGCATGGCGAAGATATCCGCCTGGACGAGGTGAACAGCCTCATGGCGACCAAGGTTGTGAAACGCTGCGTCTACAGCTGTTGTCAGGTCGAGGCCGACCACCTCGCCTCCACGGGCTGTCACGACTTCGGCGAAGCGCCCCGCACCCACCCCAGCGTCGAGCACGAGCCGCCCGCAGTACTTTTCTTTTGCCCATCCCACGGTGCCATCCAGCGTGTCCGCCGATTGGGAGGTTCCATTGCGGGAATCCAGCTGAACTTCGCGAAACGCGTTCCACTGGTAGCCGAAGCTCGAGGCATAGGCGCCGTCGGGAACGAAGCGGGGCACACCGGCGCGTATTGGATACCGGAGGTCACACTGCCGGCAGGACAGGCGACCTTCGAGCACCTCGTTGCCGTCCCACGAATCCGATGCCATATCGAGCTCCGACTTGCACGCGGGGCACACGAGAAAAGCGAGCGCGCGTGGCTTCATGAGCCCACCCTCTGCCACCCGGTCCGGTGCCGACCACTCACGAAGTGGACAAAGCCCACCAGGAAGGCCAGGTGAATCGCAAGAAGATAGTAGCCGAGGAGGCCGAAGCGGACGCGCTGCATCGGCTGGCGGAAGAGGAACCCGAGCGCTGCCCAGAGGTAGAAGGCGAGCTGGCCCAGGAGCGCGATGCGGTACAGCGGCTGGCTCCACAGGAACCCGCTGCTCACCAGCATGGCGATGAGCAAGAAGGGCAGGATCCACCGCAGGAACTTGTGCGAGAAGAGGGCGAAGGCGGTCACTGGGTCGAGCGGGGTGCGGACCATCTGTCCCAGCGCCCGGAAGCTCCCGGTGGCGATCCGGACGCGCCGGGTAAACTCCCCGGCCACGTTCGAGGCGGCGACGTCCGTGCCGACTGCCTCGGGATCGTAGAGCACTCGATAGCCGAGCTTGCGGGCGTTCATCGGGATCACCAGATCCTCGATCACGGTATCCGCGGAGAGCTGGGGATAGCAGGAGCAGCGCAGCGCGTAGATGGCCCCGCTCGCGGTCAGCGTGGCACCGAGCCGGGCCTCCATGAGGCGAAGCATGGACTCATAGGTCCAGTACACGCCCTCCGTCTGGCGTGATTCCGCCGAGGCCTCGAACTGCAGCGACCCGCAGACCACACCGACGCGGGGGTCGGAGAAGTGACGGGCCAGCTTTTGCACCGCGTTCGGGGCGAACAGGGTCGCGGCATCGGAGAAGATCAGAATGTCATGACGCGCCTGCCCCACGGCGTGGTTCAGAGCGCTGGACTTGCCACCGCGAGTGGGCAGGAAGATGCGCTCGATCTCTGCACCAGCGGTGGCACGCAAGATGTCGTTAGTCCCGTCCGTCGAGCCGTCGGAGACGACGATGACTTGAAGCCGGTCCCGCGGGTAGTCGAGCCGGCGGAGATTGGCGAGCTTGGCCCGCAGGTGGGCGTCTTCGTTGTATGCCGCGATGATCAGGGTGACCGGCGGAAGATCCGCCGTGGCCTGGACAGGCGAGCGTCCATCGCGCCGGAAGCGGAGGTAGTGCCAGTCACGGCGCACCTGCACGAGCGAGTAGGCGAAGAACAGCATGATGGGGTAGAGGAGATAGGTATGCGCGACCAAGAGAAGCGATGCCCAGAAGACGTACTCGGCAAGGTTCACGGCCGGTTGGCTACTGCGCCCCGCGACCGAAGAGCGCGATCTTCACGGTATCGATCAGGATTCGGACATCGAGCCAGAACGACATGTGCTTGATGTAGAAGAGATCGTAGCGCATCTTCTCGGTGACCTGCTCGAGGCTGACCGAGTAACCGTAGCGCACCTGAGCCCAGCCGGTGAGGCCCGGCCGGACGACGTGCCGGAGAGAGTAGTAGGGGATCATCTCCGCCATGACATGTACGTTTTCCACGACCTCAGGACGGGGCCCGACCAGGTCCATATCGCCCTTGAGGATGTTCCAGAGCTGGGGCAGCTCGTCGAGTCGGAGCTTGCGCAGCCAGCCCCCGACCCGCGTGATCCGCCCGTCGTCGTCGCGGTGCCAGACCGAATCCGAACTGGGGGTCGGTTGCCCACGCATGGTGCGGAATTTGACCAGCCGGAATGGCCGCCCCCGGTAGCCCGCGCGTTCGTGGACGAAGAGGACCGGGCCGCGAGAATCGAGCGCGATGGCGAGCGCGATCAGGGCAAGCAGCGGTGCCGTGACCACCAGCCCCGCCGCGGCGACCATCAGACTCAGGAGCCGGCGGCTGGCGATCTGCCGCTTGGTCTTCCTGAATCCCCGCGAAAAGACAAGGAAGGACGGGGACAGGGCCTCGATCGCCAGCTTCTTCGTGAAGTACTCGTAGGTCGTCATGCCCTCCTCGACGAGGATGCCGTGGGCCTCGGCTTCGAGGAGCTGACGCATCGGCATGCGTCCTCTTCGGTCGCCCAGGGCCACGATGATCCGGTCGACCTGCATCTCGGCGGCGATCTTGTCGAGGTGTTCGAGCGGTCCCAGGAGCGGATACTTGATCGGCTCCTCTGTACTGGCGTGTCCGTCGTTGTCCGCCACGCCGACGATCTGGTAGCGGTAGTGGGGCCGGGCCTCGATCTCCTCGACGAGCTTCCGAGCCAGCGGGCCTGTCCCGAGAATGAGCACGCGGTCCGTGAAGGCCCGGCGGCGCATGACAGCGTAGCCCACGGCGCGGATGGGCAGCAGCAGTCCCACAATGAGCAGGAGGCTCGGGACGAGGGCGGCGTTCCCCAATCGCATGTCCGGGAAGAGCGTGTAGAAGCCGGCGAGGAGTAGTAGGGCGACCCCAAGGCCCTGGACCAGCCGCGTCGCGAATTCGCTGAAGCTCCGCACGACTCTGAAGTCGTAGAGGTCGTTGTAGTAGAAGGCCACGATGCAGCAGAGCGAGAGCGCGGTCGCCTGCCCGACGAAGGTTGCCGCGTCGAGCCAGTCCAGCAGGAGCGGGCGCCCCCAGAGGATGATCGTGCCGGACACCGCCGCGAAGAGCGCCGCCCCCTCCACGAGGATGAGGCTCACCGCTTGCCTCCACGCCGGCGCAGAAGCATTTGCCCCACCCGGTTAACCGCGCGGCCCAGTCGGCCCCGGTCGTGGCCGTTGGGCGAGCCGGGCACCGTGTGCGGGCCCGCGCCGTGATAACCGTAGTACCCGTAGAAGGTCGAAGGCGGGTGGTCGTCCCCGTTGAAGACGATGCCGAGCATCTTTCCGCGCTCCACCACGTTGAGCGCCTCGCCCACCAGCCGGCGTGGCGTGTGGTGGGCCGCCACCACGAGGAGGAAGCCGTCCACCCAATGAGCGATGACCCGGCAATCCTGGACAGGGCATAGCGGCGGCGCGTCCACCACGATGTAGTCGTAGCGGCGGCGCGCCTCCTCGAGAAGCTCGCCGAGCCGCGGCGACTTGAGGACCTCATAGGGGCTTGGCGGTATGTGCCCGGCAGGGATCACTGACAGGTCAAACGGAGCACGCGGCCGGGCGACGCGCTCCAGGGTGAGACTGGAATCGAGGATCAGGTTGACCAGGCCGGGGCCATCCGAGCTGTCGAGCGCGAGGAGCTTGGAGAGAGAGGGACGGCGGAGATCGGCGTCCACGAGGAGCACGCGTGCGTCCTGCGCCTGAGCCAGCGCGCCGGCCAGGTTGACGGCCGTGGTGCTCTTTCCGTCGCCCACGCCGGGGCTCGAGACCGCCACGATGCTGAGGTCGCGCGACTTGTGGAGCTGCTCGATGGTATGGCGGAGGGCCCGGTACTGTTCGGCCTCGAAGGCGGCCGGGGCGATCAGGCTGACCAGATGGTCGTCCACGCCATCGGCCGAATCCACCGGTGGTGCCTGGAGTCCCATCGGCTCGACGCCCTTGACCTCGGGGGCCGAACGGGGCGGCGTGGCCGCCGATTCGGGTGCGCTACCTTGCCGAAGAGCGCGGTCCCTATCAGCCTGCTCGAGCGCCTTGAAGAACTTGCTCATAACCGGATGAAGCTGCTCACGGCGTGTGCGAGCTCGGAAAGCGTGGCGGCGGAGACATCAAGGATTCGCCGAAGCTCGTCGCGGTGCGCGGCCATCAGGGCCCCCACGCTTCCCAGGAGCATGGCGCCAACCGCGGACCAGCCCCAGCGGGCCGGCATGACCGGCCAAGTCATGACCCGCCGCGGCTTTCGCGGTCGGCGCTCACCCTGCTCGAAGTACGCGACGGCTTCATCGGCAATCTTGCGATCGATTCGCCGGATCTGATCGGCATAGCCGATGAGCAGGCAGTGATCGCAAAGTGTGTTGATGAGGCGCGGGATCCCATTCGAATATTCGGCGATTCGCGCAATCGCCTCGTCGGAGAAGAGCCCGAGATCCCTCGCCCCCGCGACCCGGAGTCGAGTGCGGACATAGTCGCGGGTCTGCTCTGGCGTCAGAGGATCGATGCGGCAGCGGAGTCCGATGCGCTGCTTCAGCTGACGTAGCTCGGGGCGGTCCAGCTTGTCCAGAAGCTCCGGCTGACCCACCAGCAGGATCTGGAGGAGCTTCTCCGCGTGCGTCTCGACGTTCGAGAGAAGTCGGATCTGCTCCAAGGCGTGGAGATCCAGATTTTGCGCCTCGTCGAGGATCAGCACAGCGTTCTGGCCGGCACGCCGCCTCTCGATCAGGAAGTTGCTCAGCGCGATGAGCCGCTGGACGTGGGAGTCCCCCGGCTTCGCGACGCCGAAATCCTCGAGCATGTACTCGAGAATCCCTTCGAACGGGAGGGTCATATCGAAGACGAATGCCGATGCCGTCTGGCCATCCAGTCGGCTGAGGAGCGTGCGTAGCAGCGTGGTCTTTCCCGTTCCGATCTCGCCCGTCATGAGGATGAATCCCTTGTGCTCCTGGACGCCGTACAGGAGCTGGGCGAGCGCTTCTCGATGCCCGGGGGACGAGTAGAGGAAGCGGGGATCGGGCGT